>ERZ791624.216-NODE-216-length-42867-cov-2.169368_pt1 | contig 42867 bp, 37 predicted proteins | sample MGYA00510058_ERZ791624 | MGnify/ENA primary metagenome ERZ791624 (study PRJEB30046, sample SAMN00715158) | human gut metagenome | study: EMG produced TPA metagenomics assembly of the A metagenome-wide association study of gut microbiota in type 2...
AAGCAACAGCACCGGGCGGCTGGGGAACCATTGATGATATACACTTGTGAAGGAGTAGTTATGAAATTTATTAAGGGTATGGATATTTCCATGGTGAAAGAACTGGAACAATATGGTGCGTCCTATCGGCTGAACGGGAAAAAAGAAGATCTGTTTGCAATTTTAAAGACATGCGGAACCAATAACGTAAGGATTCGGATTTGGCCGGATCCCTACGATGAAAACGGAAATTCTTACGGGGGAGGTGGAAATGATCTGGAGACTACCATTGAGATCGCAGAAAGAACTGTACAAAGCGGTATGGATTTTATGCTTGATTTCCATTATAGTGATTTCTGGGCAGACCCGGCCAAACAGGTAAAACCGAAAGCCTGGAAAGAATTAAGCGGAGAGGCACTGGAAACGGCGGTGTATCTGCATACTGTAGATACGTTAAAGGCATTGAAAAACCACAAGCTTGTGCCGACTATGGTGCAGGTTGGAAATGAGATTACAAAAGGGCTGTTGTGGCCGGATGGTTACATCGAACAGACCGAAAATATGGCACATCTTCTGCAGGCAGGGATTAAGGGGGTGCGCGAGGAGTGTCCGGATGCAAGGATCGTATTGCATCTGGATTTCGGAACGGATAATAAAATGTATCGACAGTGGTTTGATCAGGTTTCATCGTATGCGCTGGATTTTGATATTATTGGAATGTCGTATTATCCGCACTGGAACGGAAGTCTTTCACTTCTTCTGGATAATATGAATGATATCAGCAGCCGGTATGACAAAGATGTGCTTGTTGCAGAGACTTCAATTGGTTATACTACGGAAACATTTGGCTGTAACGGAATCGTTTATTCGAAGGAGCATGAAAAAATCACTGGATACCCGGCAACACAGCAGGGACAGGAAGCCTTCTTGCGGGATTTGTTTGCAACGGTAAGAAGTGTAAACAATAAAAGAGGCATCGGTGTGTTTTACTGGGAACCGGCATGGCTGCCAATACCGGACTGTACGTGGGCAAGTAAGAGTGGCAGCAAGTACATGAAAGACAAGATGACAGCAGGAAATGCCATGGCAAATATGGCATTGTTTGACGAAAATGGAAACGCAAACAGCGCGCTGATAAACATGAAAACAATGTAAAGGGAGGATAATCATATGAAAAAAATAATAACAGCTGTGCTGGCTGTAACAATGGCAGTGGGAATGTTGACTGGCTGTGGAAGTGGAACCGGAAAAAAGGAAGCTTCCGGGGAAAAACTCGTGATTTGGACGAACATGAACGTGGAAGTGGATACCATTCAGAAATATGCAGATGAATGGGGAGAAAAGAACGGACGAAAGGTAGAAGTCATTCACCAGTCTCCATCTGTCCAGCAGTTTGCACAGGCAGTAAAAAGTGCTTCCGGACCGGATGCTGTGGTGGGTATTCCCAATGACCAGCTTGCAGATTATGTAAACGCAGATCTTACTGCAGAAGTGCCACAGGATCTGTATGCGGATCAGGATTTTTCCGATGCAGCCATCCAGGCATGTTATGTAGATGGAAAACGATATGCAGCACCACTTTCCGTAGAGACTACTGCACTGTTTTACAACACAGATCTTGTATCGGAAGTCCCAAAAACATGGGAAGAACTGGTCGATCAGGCAGCCGCAGACGGAGGTGTACAGTTTGATGCAACAAGCATATACTACGATCTTGGTTTTGTGAGAGCCTGCGGAGGTTATATTTTTAAATATCAGGATGGGGCATATGACACGGCAGACATCGGTCTTGATAATGAGGGCAGTGTGGATGCCTATGCCTTTATCAATGACCTGTGCAATAAATATAAACTGATCACGGCAGATGTGACAGCCGATATCGCAAGAAGTAATTTCCAAAACGGAAAATGTGCTTATTATATTGGTGGACCATGGGACATTGACGGTTTTACCTCTGCAGGAACTAAATTTGCTGTAGCAAAAATGCCAACTTTCCACGGACAGCCGTTTGTGACCCCGGTGGGTACACAGGTAAGTTTTGTGAGCAACAGCAGTAAAAATCAGGATGCAGCATGGGATTTTATTTCCTATCTGCTGGAAAACGGTGCACTTGGCATGTATGAGGCGGGTGACCGTATACCGGCAAAATTGGCAGATCAGGAACTTGATGAGATCCAGAGTAATGCATACACACAGGCATTTGTCGAGCAGATCAATGATGGAGAGCCGATGCCGACCGTATCAGAAATGGGACAGCTCTGGAGTATCCACACAAACAATATCCGTTCGATGTGGTCTGGGGAGCAAACACCAGAGGAAGCTGCCAAAAATATGGTTACGCAGTTGAAAGAAGCGATTGAATTGATGAATTCAGGAAAGTAGTGATGGCATGAGAAAGAAAAAGAATGCGCTTGGGTATACTTATCTGGCACCGGCACTGATCTCGATTCTGTTGGTGACATGTCTGCCAATTATTTATACGGTGATTTTATCTTTTACTAATTACAACATGTATCATCTGACAGATTACACGTTTGTGGGTCTGGAAAATTATCTGACCGTATTTTCCGGAAGCATTAAAAATGTGTTTTTCCCGGTACTTGGGTGGACGATTTGTTTTGCGCTGTTAAGTACGGCAGGGTCCTATGCAATGGGACTGATTCTTGCCATTTTGTTAAACAATCCGCATATGAAAGAATCAAAAATTTACCGTGCAGTGCTAATTGTTCCGTGGGCATTGCCATCTACGATTGCAATCCTCGCATGGCAGGGACTGCTAAATGAGCAGTATGGTGGAATCAATAATTTACTGCATACAATCGGTATTGCCTGGAATGTACCGTGGCTGACCAATCCATTCTGGGCAAGGGTTGGGTTGATTATCGTGAATGTGTGGCTGGGATTTCCCTATATGATGAATGTCTGTCTTGGTGGACTACAGGCGATTTCTGGTGAATACTATGAGGCGGCTAAAATGGATGGGGCATCAAAATTTCAGTGCTTTAAGAGCATTACATTGCCGATGGTGACAAAACTTTCCATTCCTCTTGTAATTTCCTCGTTTGCGGCTAATTTTAACAATTTTGGAAATATATATATGATTACACAAGGTGGACCAGCGAGAGTGGATAACCAGTTTGCGGGTTATACGGATATCCTTGCCAGTACCACCTATAAGATGACCACATGGTCGAACCGGTATGAACTGTCTGCAACGTTCAGTGTGCTGATCTTTATCATTGTCGGAACATTTACGCTGATTAATATGCGGCTGTCCGGCTCATTTAAGGAGGTTGATTAAATGAAAAATAAAAAGAAAATATCCGCCTCAGAACAACGGACACTGTGGGGAAGCAGAGTGGTCATATGGATCACAATGATCGTGGTGCTGTTTCCGGTCATATGGATTGTTATGTCCTCTTTTTCCGCGGGTGACAGCTTTTTCCTGTCCTCATTGTTCCCTGAAAAATTCAGTATTGAACATTATGTGGAACTGTTTCGGGAAACGGATTTTGGAATCTGGGTTTTTAATTCCCTAAAGTTTTGCTTTATTGTAGCAATCATACAACTTGTGCTTACTTCACTTGCAGCGTATGCGTTTGCAAGACTGCGGTTTGTGGGAAGAAAATATGGACTGATGGCACTTTTGATATTACAGGTGTTTCCAAACAGCATGGCAGTTGCCGGATACTATATTTTAATTTATAAGTTCGGGTTGGTGGACAACAGCTTTGCGCTCATTCTTGTGCTTGCAGGTGGAAGTGCTTACAATATCTGGTTACTTAAATCTTATATCGATGGACTTCCGGTGGAATTGGATGAAGCTGCAATGGTGGATGGAGCAAATGAATTCCAGGTTTTTTATAAGATCATCATCCCGCTTGCAATGCCACAGCTTGCCGTGATCTTCCTGTTTTCGTTTATTGCAACATACAGTGAATATGTGATTACCTCAATCTTTTTGCAGACACCGGGAAAAATGACGCTTGCACTTGGACTGCAGTCTTTTATCAGCGATCAGTTTGCTGCGCACTGGACTTTGTTTGCTGCAGCAGCAGTGATTTCATCCCTGCCGATCATGATCATCTTTATGTGCTTACAGCGATTTATTCAGAATGGATTGGTTGCCGGAGGGGTAAAAGGATAAAATGAAATATCATCAGGGATTCTTCATGAAGATGGCAAAATAGGGACGAATGAGGATTTTTCCGGATTAGCGGGCCTTTTAGAATCTGCAATTTCTGGAGTACGTGCTTCTGCTGCATCAAGTACCAAAATTATGCTTCATCTGGATCAGGGTGGAAAAAATCAGTTGTATACCTGGTATTTTGGTGGATTATTGAAAGAGTCACCAAACTTGGATTTTGATGTATTTGGATTATCTTATTATCCAATGTGGCATGGAACCATGGAGGGGCTTCAGTATAATTTGAATTACTTGGCGACCACCTATAATAAAGAAGTGTGTGTTGTAGAAACTGCGTATGCATGGACAACGGAAGATGGTGATGGTGAAGGAAATGTATTCATTAGTGGAGATGAAGAAGTTGGAGGATATCCTGCAACGGTAGAAGGACAATTTGAATTTATGAATGATCTGGAATCAATCATTTTAAATGTACCAGATGACAAAGGTATTGGATATTTTTATTGGGAACCAGAATGGATACCTGTAGAAGGCGGAACATATGCTACATCTGCAGGGGTTGCGTATAAAAATGATACCGTAACGCCAAGTAATACATGGGATAACATGACGTTGTTTAATTTTCAGGGAAATGCATTAGATTCTATTAAGGTGCTTAATAAACCGTGTGAAAATTTATTGACAAATATCAGTTTTGAACAGAATGGGATAACTACTTCACCGAGTGGATGGAATGTATGGACAAGTGATTCGTCAGATGAAAATACTGTAAGAACAGAATATGGTGATGCATATGATGGAGATTACAAATTAACATTTTGGGATGATAAAGAGTATTCGTGTTCTGTATATAAAACGTATACAAATATTCCGAATGGAACATATAAATTTTCAATTTGGGCAAAGACAAATGGGAAACAGGATGTTTTACAACTTTATGCAAAAAATTATGGAGGAAGTGAGCTTGATACCACGATTGAAACAAGTGACATTAATTGGAATATTTTTAGTATAGACAAGATTGTTGTTACAAATCATACGTTGGAGATCGGGGTTTATTCTGTAGCAGGAGCAAATGACTGGTGTAACCTTGACTTGGCAATGTTAAGAAAAATTGATTAATTATATTTAAAATTTTTAAGGGGATGGTTTTGATCGTCCTGGTGCTAGAATATAAATAGTACAAGCCAAAATGAGAAATTCCAAATACACATAAGCATGATACAATAGAGGCATGCTGAAGGAGGATCTCATATGGCAAAGCAACATGACAAACAATTTAAACTTGATGCAATCCAGTACTATCAAGATCATAAAGATCTCGGAGTACGTGGGTGTGCAGAAAATCTTGGCATCGGATACAGCACATTAACAAAATGGCTGAAAGACTTCCGGGAATCAGGCGATATTCCTGTTCGTGGTTCTGGTAATTATGCATCTGATGAGCAGAAGGAAATTGCCCGTCTCAGACGTGAATTACGTGATGCCCAAGATGCACTTGATGTGTTAAAAAAAGCAATCAACATTCTGGGAAAATGACGGAAGCCATTTATCTTGAAGTGTCTGAGAAGACGGAAGCTGCCAAAAAGTCTGGACGCCGGGTTTCCGTCTCCGGAATGTTGAAATTTTTAGGTGTCTCTCGCTCAGGATATCTTGCATGGCTCCACCACGTACCTTCTGATACAGAAAAACATCGTAAAGCTGTAAAAGCAAAAATACAGGATATTTATGATGATTCCAAGCAGAACTACGGTGCTCCGAAAATCACTGTAGAACTTCGAAAAACTGGTGAAGTCATTTCGGAAAGAACCGTTGGTACATATATGCGCCAAATGGGAATCCGTGCTCAGTGGAGCAAACCATGGACGATCACCACAAAAGATTCCGATTTCAGCACTGAATTACAAAATATCCTCGATGAGCAGTTTAATCCTGATCGTCCGAATGCAGTCTGGTGTTCGGATATTACCTACATCTGGACAATAGACGGATTTGTCTATCTGACCAGTATTATGGATTTATTTTCCAGAAAAATCATAGCCTGGACGCTTTCAGAAACACTGGAAGTATCTTGCGTGATTGATACTATAAACAAAGCCAAAGCTCGCCGAAATATCGATCAACCATTAATTATCCATTCGGATCGTGGCAGCCAATATGTTGCAAAGGAATATAAAAAAGCAACCGAAAATATGCAACGTAGCTACTCAAAGAAAGCTTTTCCGTGGGATAATGCATGCATTGAATCCTTTCATTCTGTTATCAAACGTGAATGGCTCAATCGCTTTAAAATTCGCGACTATAAGCAGGCATACCAGTTGATTTTTGAATATCTGGAAGCTTTCTACAATACGAAACGAATTCATAGCCATTGCAACTATATGTCGCCAAACGAATTCGAACAAGTGTATGAAAGAACGAACACTGAAGCTGAGCTTCTGGCAGGTTAAAATGGGGAGAAATTTCTCATTTTAACTTGTACTAATTCTTGACATAGGACCATCCCCTTAATTTTTGAATTGTTCTTTGACTGGTGGAATCTTATGAAAAAGAAAATATGGAATAGGTGCAGAAAAAATGGTAGACTATAAAAAAGAGTTTTTGTAGGGGTGTAATAAATGTTAACGGATATGATGAAAGACGAATTGGTAAAAGGGTTACTTAATCTGTTTCATGAAAATTTATCAATGATTATTTTGTATGGATCTGTTGCAAGAAATGAAGCTACATCAGAAAGCGATATAGATATAGCAATCATCACTAAAAATGATATGAATGAAGAAATAAGAAATAAATTTATTTGCTGGTCAGCAGAGATGGATATACGTTATGATAAGATTTTTTCTATCATTGATATTAAAGAAGAAAATATGAAAAAGAGGGGGGAAGTGCTTCCATTTTATAAGAATGTACAAAAAGAGGGGGTTATTCTTTGGAAGGCAGCTTAAAAGAACTAGCACGATATTAGCACCTGTAGAGCAGAACATAATCTGTTTTACAGGTGCTTTTTTCAATTAATAAGGAACTGGTACTTTCGTCTCTTGTGAAAATGTCTAATTAAAAGACTAAAAAAAGACTAAAAAACTTTAAATTAAGTAATACTTTACAAACGATTAATTTTCTATTAACTAAATATTGACTTAAAATTACTTTGTGATATACTGAATTTATCAAATAAATTAAGCAATTGCACACTGGTTCCCATATTTTTTACTGCACTCCCCAAGTATGCAGTACCCTCTCCCTGAAATATGGGAAGCAGCGTGCAATTGCTTTTTTATTAAGTGAAACCGGATAGATGGAGAGTGCTGGAAGGTTTTTGCAACTAAAATGGAGAAGAAAGGAAAGGTAGAGCAAAAACATGAGAAGGGTAGGAAAACAGATTGTTGCCATCACGCTGGCAGCAGCAATGATGGGGTCGCTGACACCGGAGGCATGCACATTTTTACAGAATGAGATTGTGTATGCGGCGGAAACAAATGAAGCGTCAGCACCAACAGTAACACGTACAGAACTGTACAAAAATGAGAACGCAAAAACAACAGAAACCATTGATTTTTCAGGATTGCAAGAAGAAGACTGGAATGGTGCAGGAAAAATTACTTTTGCATATGATGAATCCATCAATGGCTCGTTGGGAAATGTGAATGAAGAGTATGAATTAACTGCAAAGGTAACACTGGATGAAGCATCCTATCAGTCGCTGGCTGCAGATAAAGCGCATCTGAATATCCAGGGTGTAACAAAACTGGGATCAGATTGGGGATGGAACAACAGTACGGATTGCCAGTGGCTGCAGCAGGATTCTTTTACGAAAGATGGGGAGAATTATTCAGCTGATCTGAAAGTAAAGTTTTCAGGAATAACACCGGATACATTGATGGATGTTGAATTCGTTCTTGTGGGAACCGGATTTAAGGGAACTGTGACATTTTCAAATGTAGTTCTCACAAATTTATCAAGCGATAAACAGGAACTGACCAAACAGGAGCCAACCGTTCTCTCTGATTTAAATGATGAATCCCAGGTAAATCTGTGGGCAGGTGAAACCGGATATCAGTATTTCCACGGTGGAGAAGAAAATGCTGCTCCGGAACTTTCCTATGATGCAAATGGCGGAGACGGAAGATTAAAAGTAAGCCTGAATTATACAGCCAACTCCGGCGAATCATGGAGTGAGGCAAAAGTGAAATTCACACCCAAGACACCGGCTGATATCAGCAATTATAATCAGGTGAGTGTGGATTTGATTTATCCGGAAAACAGTAATATTTCCAAGATAAAATTTTTCTCCAATAGCGGAATCAATAAAGATACCAGCATAGATTCGTCCGAGGCAGCAGATGAAGGAAACGGATATAAGAAAGTTACAGTTACTTTAGGATTTTCTCATCTGCCACACCAATGGATGATCTGACAATCGGACTTATCGGAGCCAACAGTTCCTTTGCAGGGGATGTTTATCTGGATAATCTGATACTTTCCCAGAAGGATGCCAGTGGTGATTTTGTGACAATTACCGCAACACCGAATACAGACGGAACACAGGCAAAAACAGAAGCAACAGATAAAACCCTGACCATGACAGATCCGGATGCCAGCAATAGCGCAAAGGCATTGTATGCATATCTGCAGGGACTGACCGAAAGTGATCAGGTACTGTTTGGACATCAGAATGATGTGAGCCATTCCGTAGGAAACAACGATCTGGGAGATGTAAAAGATGTGACCGGTTCCGTCAGCGGTATTTTCGGCATTGACTCCCTGGCATTGTTTGGAAGCGAGGCTGGTGGTACGGATGCGGCATCTGCACTGCAGAATTCCATTGACTACAGCAAAAAGGCAGCAGAGAATGGAGCAATCGTCACATTATCTGCACATATGCCAAACTTCACAAGCGCGAAGATCAAAGACAATGGGGATGGAACCTACGATTTCTTTGACTGTAATTTCAACGAATCCAAAGATCTGTCCGGGGACAGCTTAAAGAAGATTCTGCCAGGAGGAGAAAAGAATAAGGTCTTTACGGCTTATCTGGATACCATTGCAACCTATGCGAATAAATTACAGGAATCAAATATTCCGGTCATCTTCCGTCCACTGCATGAGAATACCGGCGGATGGTTCTGGTGGGGAACTGGAAACACGGCGGAAAGTTATAAGAGTCTGTATGCATATACCAGAGAGTATCTGGAATCCAAAGGGGTACATAATATGCTTTATGTGTATTCACCAAACGGACCGCTGGAGACCGAGGCGGAGTATATGTCGCGTTATCCGGGAGATGCCTATGTAGATATTCTGGCATTTGATTATTACAACGATTTTAATACTTATCCGGCAGAGAGTGATACTTCATTCTTTGATCATCTGGATCAGACCTGTCAGGTTGTATCATCGCTTGCAAAACAGCATAACAAGCTGGCTGCGATTTCGGAGACCGGTGTACGTGTGATGAAAAAGGATGGAAGTGATAACGAAGGGCTTCTTGTAAAAAATAATCCGGTCAGTGAGGCAAAGTCGGGTGTGAACTGGTATCAGAAAGTGAATGATATCGCAAAGGAAAACGACATGCCATATTATATGGTATGGGCAAATTTCAGCGATACCAATTTCTATGTGCCGTATAAATACAGTGATACCATGGGACAGGAAATGATCAATGATTTCATTTCTTACTACAACAATGAGGATTCAGTATTTGGAAACGGTACGAATTTCTATGGAAATATCGATAAGTACGCAGGAGTAAAGACGGATAATTACAAAGATGTCAGCGGATACATGGTAGCACCGTTTGATATGGATACGATTTTAAAGCCAACTGCATTAAAAGCAAGTGTTTCCAATGCCGGTGAGGTATCGTTTGTTGTAAAGGATACGGCAAAAGGCAAACAGTTGACATTGCCGGCTGCGAAAGGCTCCGATGGATGCTATACGGCACAGCTGACACAAGAGGAAATGGATCAGATCGGAAAAACAGATGTTGCATCCATTACGCTCGTTGCAGATGGAAAAGAACTGTCCACGATCACAAATCTGAGTATCGGAAAAGAAAAGGACAAAGCTCCGGCAGGTGTGCTGGAAAATTTTGACTACTATGTCGGGAGTAATGGACTTCTGGATGCAGCTTACGGTGGAAATTCTGCCGCTGGATGCAGTTCGTCCTTTACGCTGGATCAGGAGCATAAGGCAGACGGTACATATGGTGCTGCATTTAATTACAAATTAAAAACAACCGGTTCGGAAGTCTGGACGGGTCTGGTAAATGCAAGTCTGGGCAATACAGATTTTTCAGCCTATAATGCATTGAAATTCTGGACAAAACTTGATGGAAAAGGGCAGAAGGTTGTTGTACAGATCAAGGCAGGAGGAGAAGAGTATGAAGTATATCTGACCAATCTTGCGAAGACAGAAGATGCCTATGAAGTAACCGTTCCATTCTCCGCTTTTAAAGGGAAGACGGGTGGAAAACTTAGTGGGGATGCTTTAAAAGATGTGCAGGCATTCGGACTCTGGTGTAATTCCAACCCGGCAGGTTCCGCGGTAGATGTGGAATCGGTACTTTACTTTGATGCGTTCAAAGGAACAACGATCAGTGATGCAGAAGCTGCAAAAGCAGATGCCGATGGCCTGATTGCAGTAAAACAGACCAGCCAGAGTGGAAATAATGGCGGAAATTCTTCCTCCGGCAGCAGTACCTCTGGTGGAAATTCCGGCAGCACAACAACACCGGATACAAAACCATCGGAAACCCGGAAAACGGACAAAACATTTGAGAATATTGCAAAAGATACAAATGCGACACTTACCGTTGAAAAGAACGATAAGGGAGAAGTGACAGATGCCCGGGCACAGCTGGAAAAAACAGTAAAGAATACTTTCGAGACAAAGAAGACTACAATTTCAGCAGATGTGGTTGCAAAATTAGTCAAAGAGGCAGGAACCAGCGACATCACGATTACCCAGACAACAAAGAACGCTTCCGGCAAAGTGATGAACAGCGTATCTGTCAATGCGAAGGATCTGCAGGCAGGCAAAAAGCTGACACTTGTAAAAGTTGATAAAAAGACAGGAGAAAAAGTCCTGATCAGCAGCAGAACTTATAAGGTTTCCAAAGACGGAACTGTGACAGCGGATACCAAAGATGCCGGTGATTATGTACTGCTGAATGAGAAGGATGCAAAAGCCCTGAGCAGTAAAATCTTAAAGAGTGTTGCATTAAAGGATACCAAGAAAACGGTTGCAAACGGAAAGAAGGCAAAAGTTACTTTTGATAAGAACCTGAACATGGAAAATGTAAAGAAGATCACTTATACATCTTCCAAAAAGCCGGTTGTAACAGTGAATAAAAATGGTACAATTGTCGCAAAGAAAGCTGGCAAAGCAGTTGTGAAAGTAAAAGTCACTTTAAAGAACGGAAAGACAAAGACGGTAAAGATGACGATCAAAGTGACAAAGTAAATTTACAGGAGTTTCGTCAGAATTTTAATAAGAAAAAGACGGTTTCGCAGGAAATCGTCTTTTTTCTTACCCATAATTGTAATGAGAAGCGTGTGCGTTTTTTCGGGGGAATTGATTGTAATTTCAGGAACCTTTGTTTATACTAAAATCAATAGAAAAGAGAATGAGAAGGAGAACATTTATTATGGCAGGAAAACACATTTCCATTCCGGCACTTTTAAAGATCGGTGCGGGTGCATTGGACAATCTGGGGATTTACTTAAAAGAGTTACAGTTACAGAAAGTAGTTGTATTATTTGGAAACGGTCTTGTAGAAATGTTTGGTTCTACCGTTATGGAAGCATTGCAGCAGGAGGACATTGATATTTTAGAATATCAGGAACTTGATACCGTGCGGTTGGAAGATCTGACCAGTCTTGCATTTTCCATGCCGGCGAAGACGCAGGCAGTCATCGGCATCGGTGGCGGAAAAGTGATTGATGGTGCGAAATATTGTGGATTTCTGCGAAATCTGCCATTTATCAGCATTCCGACATCGGCATCGAGCGATGGTTTTTCGAGTGCCAGTGCATCCCTTCTGGTGGAAGGACGGCGCAAGTCCGTTCCGGCAAAACTTGCATATGGGATTGTGGTGGATACAAGGATTATCCGCAGTGCACCGGAGAAATTTTTATATTCCGGAATCGGCGATATGGTATCAAAAATTACGGCACTGTATGACTGGATTTTTGAGGAAGAACATGGGTACGGAAAAGTCAACGATTTTGCTGTCATGATTGCAAAGAAAGCAGTCAATAGTTTTGTGCGCACACCGTTTACTTCGATACAGGATGATCTGTTTTTAAAGGAACTTCTGGATTCTCTTGCGATGAGCGGAATTGCAAATGAGATTGCGGGCAGCAGTGCGCCAACAAGCGGCAGCGAACATCTGATTTCCCATGCGCTGGACAAGATGCTTGAGCATCCACAGCTTCATGGTATCCAGGTCGGCATTGCAACCTATCTGATGAGTGTTGTGCAGGATCATCGTTACCGGAGGGTAGACACGATTTTTACGCAGACGGGGTTCTGGGATTATGTAAAAACACTGGATCTTCGGCGGGAGGATTTTGAGAAAGCAGTTGATCTGGCACCGTCGATCAAACCGTTCCGCTATACGTATCTGCATGAGCAGCAATATAGGGATCGCGCGAAGGAACTCCTGCATACAGATGCGCGGTTGCAGGAAATCCTGAAATAGAGAGGAAAATAAATTACAGGATATACAATGATAAAAGTAGCAATATGTGATGATGATATACAAAGACATGGACATTGGATTAGGGGGGATGGCTATGAAAAATATTTTAAAAATAATGCTTATGATGATTACAATTTTTACGATAGCAGGTTCTGCTGTCTATGCCGCGGAAATACCGGTTTCAGATCAGGATCAGTTAATAACGAGCCGTGATTGGACAGAAATCAGTAATTTACAGGATGAAATGAAAAAAGAAGAGCCGGATGCAACCATCGATTATGACAAGGCTTTAAAAGTATATGTGGATTGTAATCTTATAAAATTGCAGACGGCAGATACGAAAAAACTCACAAGTGCTCTGGAAAGTGCAAATTATGTATGGGTCATTCCTTTTAAAATGGAAAAGACATATGGAATGTTTACCGTAGCCAAAGGACTTCCATTGCGTGAAGAAGCAAAGTCTGTATTGACAAAAGCAGAACAGGAAGAAGTAAAAAATCATGCCGGAAAATGGATGATTACAGAGACAGCAGAACATACAGTGGAACCTTACTATGATATACTTCTGGAAAAACGAGAGGCATTATCGGACTGTACGAGAGTAGTACTGGTGGGAAGTCAACCGGGAATGAGACAGCCGGTTGCACTTGGGATGGATGATGAAACAGCACGTATCTGGATTTCGTTAGGGTATCAGTATCCGGTTATGGAGAAAATTCCGGAAACTCAAAATGTGGAAAGCGGTGTCTATTCATTTGAGTCTGTAGCAGACATTTCAGATACTTATATTGAAGATTCTGAGGTAAGTACAGGAGCTGGAGTACAGAGCAGAAGTTCGATGAAATATGTGGCTGGCATTGGAATTATAGTGATAGGAAGCATATTAATCCTTAGTGTTTTAAATAAAAAGAAATTGGAGGATTATGAATGAAGAAAATCAGTCTGTACTTATTAATTTTTACAATGCTATATTGTCTGTGTGCGTGTGGAAAAAATTCTGATGCAAAATCAAACAGTAGAGAAGATGATGGCAGAAAAGAACAAAAGATAATCATATCATCAATTCAGGTTGCTTCAAATACGAAGGTTATGCGTGCAAAGGTGTTCCTTCCGAACGCAAAATCTTTGGAAGGAACAAATTATTGGTTAGGTGGGTTAGATACTACCAGTAAGGTGGACGTAATAGATACAGGTGATGGTATTCAGATCAATGTGTGCGGCTTTTATTCCGATGATACTGCGTGGAAAAATCCGAAAGTATATAAGGGATTTCAATCACCGGATAATTCAAATACGCCATTAAAAAATGTTTTGGTTAAGGGAAAAGTTGTTCCAATGAAGGAGAAGATGTTAAAAGCGGATGTTAAGAAAACAAAAAAAACAATCCCTGTTGAAATTACACCTTATACGGTTAGTATTTGTCCCGTCAATGACTGGAGAGAAAAAGGGTGTTTTTATCATGTAGTTGCAACAACAAAAGACGGAAAGCAATATTCCATAGGAGAGTTACCTCTTACCGATGACAGAAAAGGAACTGAAAAAAAGAAACATCCTTTCATGGATGGTACAGATCTTGAAGAGCTTGGAGATGGCTATGCATCTGCAAGTGAAATGAAATATTGTGGGGCTCGTTATATTTTCAATCAGAAGATTGATATCACACAGATAGAACAGATAGAAATAATAAAATATAAAATCAGCAGATGATATAGGTATAAAAACAGGTCATAAATTTGTTGACGATGATAGGAAACCATGTTAGGATGATGGTAGAGACTATCAATGAAGTGACAGGGGAATGAGTTTTTGACTCATCCCCCTGTTCTTATTATCAGGAGAAATGGATGAAAAAGAACAATCAGATGAAACCAGACAATGTAGCAAAACGTCTATGGGCATTTTTTATCGTGCTCACCATGTGTATTACCGTGCAGCCTGTCGTGCCGGTAAAGGCGCAGGAGGCTGTGCAGACAGCGGCAAGAACGATCTATACGGAATTTAAAGATGGAAATTCTACCCATTCTGGAGATGGAAGCTATGGAAATCCCTACAATTTATTTGAGGATGCCTATGCGGCTGCCGGCAATGGGGATGAAATCTCAATTTTGGGAAGTGGTGCTTTTTTAAATGCCGAGGCTGCGGAACCGTTTATTTTTGATAAAAGCGTGACCGTCAATGGAAATGGAAATACTTTTTCCAACCGTAAGGGGGGATTTATCCTGAATACGGATGTGACATTTAAAAACATTACGCTGCGGTTTTCCAATCGTCTGCACGATGCAATTTTTGCAAATGGGCATAAACTTGTTCTTGAGAATGTTATGTGCGACAGCGGATTCCGCTATGTAGATATCTTTGGCGGATCCCTTTATGAGAATGGAAAGAATATGGGGAATCATCCGGGATCAGAGGCACAGATTCTGATTACGGGTGGTGGTACCAATCTGGGGAATATTTATGCCGGTTCCATGAACGGAACATATGACGGTAAGACACAGATCGTGCTTGCGCACGTTTCCGGTACGCAAAATGGGGAAATCTATGCATCCGGTGCCATTGAACCATATGTAAATCAGGATGACTGGTTTTCCACGCAGGAGCCGGATCCACCGGCAGCGGATGGACAATATACGGTTTCCGGCGATGTGGAAATTTCACTTACCGGTTCCGACACGAAACAGGTGTACGGAGTATCTGAAAATCACGCAGGGAAGACATTTCTGACCATAGATACCGACCAGTCCTATACCGGAATTCCAGGTATAAGCAAAGTAGGAAAACTCACAGTAAAGGGCGGTGGAACATTTGCACCGGCAGCGTTGGACAGCTGTACGGTCAGGCTGGAAGGGGCAAGTGCGATTGATCTTTCCCAGATGGAAACTCCACAGGTACATTCGATTGTGAGTGCGGATTCAGCAGGAAACCGACTGATCTTAGGAAAAGAACAGAAGCTGAAAGTTACAGATACCATTACGGGTGCACTTACATTTGAAACCCTGAATGGAAGAAATGGAAAATCCGGAATTGCGGAGTATGGTCACACCTATCTGGAACTTGGAAGGGCTGCGGATACGGCGGTTTCTTTTACACCGACAGACGGACAGGCGGGAATGACACTGGAACGGACATCGTCTGGAAATGGAGAAATCTGGAAAACCAGTGAGTTGTCAGGGGATGGACCGGTTGCGGTAAAAAATGTTACAGTAAAAAATCCTGTACTTTTGGCGAATGTTTCAAATATTATGAGTAGTGATAAATCGTATTATCTGGATGTGGAATGGCAGGAAGGGACACCCGAAAATGGGAAAACTTTATATCAGGTTCCACTTACATACGAAGTAGAGTTCAATAATCATATATATTATTCAACGGTTGGTGATGATGGAAATGCCAATGTTTCGGATCTTAGACTGGCATTTCATCCGGAGACAAATCAGGACGGGGTACATACAATTACACCGGAATTTTATGATGATGCTACTAGTGGCGAACTGAAACTGCCAGAACCGGGAACCTACTACATCACAATCCGTCCATTTTCAGCAGATGAACAAATTGAGCAGAAGGTAGTTTTGATTGTAAACAAAGATCCGGATACATCCGGTTCGACGGCTACTTCAAAGGAAACAACCACTACGATAAATGGATTACCAACGGCCGTGTCCATGCAGGATGAACTGAATCTTACCGTGCAGACGGTCTATACAGATAGCAGCTTACAGGGACAGAACGTGCCGTCTGCTGGTTTTTCGGTATACATTAACCAGACCCCTTATGAAGTATTCGGCATCACGCTTCAAAACGGAGAGGCAGCCATAAAGATTCCGGTTTCAGAGACAAACGGATTTCATATGGGAGAAAATGCAATTACAGTTTCTTATGCAGGTGCAGGAGCAGCCAATGAAAACTACAGGGCACTTCCTTCCCAGGCAAACGAAACCGTGACGGTAAATCCAATTGCCGTAAAGATGCAGTATGATACCATCCAGCAGACAGCTGCGTACACAGGGCTGAAACAGAGCTGCCTTGTTTCCACGGTAAATGTAGTCCGAACGGACAACGGACAGACGGTAGATTCGCAGGTAAAGCCTGAAGTTTTCTATCGGCAGGATGGGAAAAATGTTGTTCCGGTGCAGCCGGGCAGCTATGAGGTGTGGTTTAAAGTAACTGGAAACCAGTACGATGTGATAGCGGAAAAAGTCGGAACCTTTACCATTACAGCGGCGAAACCATCGATTCGTCTTACGGCAGAGACAGAAAACGGTAATTCCGTACATCTGTATGCAAAGGTAGATGGAGTCCGAAATGGCAGTATTCCGCTTGGTTCGATTTCTTTTTATCAGGACGGAACCATAATAAAGGCACAGGAAAAACTCGTATATGGGGAAGCCGATACGGTTGTATCAGGCTTAAAACGTGGCGGTTCTTATCAGTTTAAGGCAGTATATGAGCCGGATGATAAGGATGGACAGACTTATTACGAAACAGTGACAAGTGAAGCCGCGACCGTTACAATCAAAGAGGACAGTTCCACCGGAGGCGGTGGAACAACCGGAGGCGGCTCATCTTCCGGAGGTGGTGGAACAACCGGAGGTGGCTCATCTTCCGGAGGAAGTTCTGGTGGCGGAAATACTTCGGGTGGTAACACAGCCGGAGGGGGAACACCGTCCAACGGAAACAAAACCGATGTAGAAACTCCGTCTGACGGAAATACAGCTGGTACACAAACACCGTCCGATGGAAACGCGGCCGGACAAAATACAGCAACCGTAACCGTTACCGGAACCCGGAAAAATAAAGCCATCAAAACAACGGTGACCGCTGATCTGATAAATCAGATACTGGAAGAAAACGATGGAAAACACACAGATGTGACGATCCAGGTCACCGATCCGGCTGGCAACGTAAGCTATACACTGACCGTAAATACAGCAGACATACAGACCGGAAACAAGCTGTATGTGTGTGCAAAAGATCAAAAGACAGGTGCCTATGTCCTTGTAAACGACAAGAGTTATACGGTTACAAAAGCCGGAAATGTGAATTTTTCAGCAGATTCCAATAAGGATTATGTCCTTATGGATCAGAAAGATATGGATCAGGTCACAACGAAAATATTAAAAACGGTTACATTGAAGAATAAAACCGTTCAGGTGAAGAAGGGAAAACAAAAGAAGGTTTCTCTGGCAGCCACCTTAAATATGGACAATGTAAAAAGCATTTCTTATCAGAGCAATAACAAAAAAATTGCATCTGTAAACAAGAAGGGTACCATAAAATCGAACAAAAAAGGAACTGCGTCCATTCGCGTGACAGTAACCTTAAACAATGGAAAGACCAAAGTTTTAAAATTAAAAGTCAAAGTCAAATAGCAGATGCAGGAAAAGACAAAACCCCGGAAATAAATATCCGGGGTTTTTGTTTTACCTAGAGAGAAAGTGCACACTGATCAATTTTTTCCAATTCTTCCTCCGTAAACGGAGCAGAGTTTAACACTTTCAGATTTTCAAGAATCTGTGCCGGGCGGGAAGCTCCGATCAGAACGGAAGTAACCACACCGTCCCGGATCACCCATTTAAGAGCCATCTGCGCGAGGCTTTCACCGCGGGCAGCCGCAATCTCATTCAGGCTCCGGATACTTGCCATCCGCTTTTCATCAAACTGATCTGCATGCAGGAAACGTCCGTCCGTGTTGACACGGCTGTCTTTTGGAATACCGTTTAGATAGCGGTCGGTCAGCATACCCTGCGCGAGCGGGCTGAAAGAAATAATTCCTTTCTTCCCATCTGCTGCGGCCTGTTTTAAACCGTTTTCTTCAATGGTACGGTTAAAGATATTGTAGGAATTCTGGTTGATAATAAACGGGCAGTGCAGATCTTCTAAGATGGCAGCTGCGCGTTTCATGGTTTCCCCGTCGTAGTTGGACAGACCGACATACAGTGCTTTTCCGCTTCGCACGATCTGGTCGAGTGCACCCATGGTTTCCTCCAGCGGTGTATCCGGGTCCATGCGGTGGTGATAGAAAATATCCACATAGTCCAGACCGAGTCGTTTTAAGCTCTGGTCAAGGCTGGCAATCAGGTACTTGCGGCTGCCCCAGTTTCCATAAGGTCCCGGCCACATGTCAAAACCGGCTTTGGAACTGATGATCAGTTCATCGCGGTAGGAAGAAAATTCTTCCCGAAGGATCTTCCCGAGATTTTCCTCCGCACTGCCCGGCTGCGGTCCATAGTTGTTTGCCAGATCAAAATGTGTGATCCCGTGGTCAAATGCCGTAAAGCACATCTGTCTCATATTTTCATAAACACCGGTATCTCCGAAATTGTGCCAGAAGCCCAAAGATACTTCCGGCAGCATCAGTCCGCTGTCGCCGCAGCGGTGGTATTTCATGGTTTCGTAACGTGATTCATTTGCGTGATACATAAGAAATCCTCCTTAGTTTGTAAAAAATTTATCATAAATGCCAAATCCAAAGATAAAAAGCACAATCAGCGGCAGAATATAGGTAATGTAGCCGCGCATCCAGTTTTTAATTTTTAATCCTTTTCCGGTATTGGCTTCGGTTGTGTAGTTTTTCCAGCCCCAGCCGTAGCGGCTTGTGCAAAACAGCAGATATACCAGGGAACCGAGAGGCAGGAACAGGTTGCTTACCAGAAAATCTTCCAGGTCAAGCACAGACCCGCCAAAGATTGAAAAACCTTTCCAGTTCCATACATTGTATCCGAGTACACATGGCAGGGAGAGTACAATGATCAGTACCAGATTAACGGCACAGGATTTCTGGCGGCTGCATCCGGTCAGTTCCATACCGCAGGAGATGATGTTCTCAAATACTGCCAGGATTGTGGAAAACGCTGCAAAAAACATAAACAAAAAGAACAGGCTTCCCCAGAGTCTGCCAAGCGGAATATGGTTAAAAATATTCGGCAGGGTGATAAAAATCAGGCTTGGTCCGGAAGTCTGGTCAACATGGAACGTAAAGCATGCCGGAAAAATGATAAGTCCGGAGGTGATAGCAACAAACGTATCCAGAATGGCAATATTTACCGATTCACCAAGCAGAGAGCGTTCCTTTCCGATATAACTTCCCAAAATTGCCATCGCGCCGATGCCAAGGCTTAACGTGAAAAATGCCTGGTTCATGGCACCCGTAATGGTTTTTGCAATACCGATCTGTTTCATCCGTTCAAAGTCCGGGATCAGATAAAAGGCAAGGCCTTCTTTTGCACCATCCATAAAAAAGCTGTTGACCGCCAGAATGATCATGATGATAAGCAAAGAAGTCATCATGACCTTTGTTACTTTTTCCAGACCGTTCTGCAGTCCACGGGAGCAGACAAATACGCCGGCGCAAACAACTACCACCATCCAGAAGCCCATGGTCAGAGGTTTGCTCAGCATTGTGGTAAACTGTCCGGATACACCATCGGCATCCAGTCCCTGAAACTGTCCGGTGACCGTCATATAAAAATAATGAAGCATCCAGCCGGTGACCGTTGTATAAAACATCATAAGAAGATAGCAGCCGATCAATGTGATAATCCCGTGGATATGCCATTTCTGTCCGGGTTTTTCCAGTGCATGGTAGGCTTTGACCGGACTTTTCTGGCTGGCACGCCCAACCGCAAATTCCATCGTCATGATCGGGAGTCCGAGAATAATCAGAAACAACAGATAAAACAGCACAAAGGCACCGCCTCCGCCCTGTCCGGCAGTGTATGGAAATTTCCATACGTTTCCGATTCCGATCGCACATCCGGCTGACAGGAGAATGAATCCCAGACGGGATTTTAATTTTTCTCGTTCTTCCATAAAATAATCCACCTTTTTGTAAACATTGTATAAAATACAAACGAAATTATACAATCTGTTGTGAGAAGTTTCAAGCCCTTTTGACGAAATTTTACCAGGTATGTGTTGCATTTTTTTACAGATACTAGAGGAGAAGGTTGCGGAGTGTTCATGTTCTGTAATCAACAAGATTATTTTATGGAAAGAAAGAGGTATAAACCATGGTTTTAACAGAAAAAGAGATGGCTACAATTGAGGATTTGCACACACAGGAGCTGTCCTGCGTGGAGAAGTACAAACGTTACGGACAGGAAGCAAAAGACCCGGTACTTCGGGATTTGTTTGCCGATCTGGAAAAAAAGGAGCAGAAGCATGTGGAGTCTCTGGAACAGGTCATGAAAGGCAGCGTCCCATCCTGTAACGTCAATGACAGGGATGGAAAGATGTATGAGCCAAAGGCAACATATGATTCTATGACCAATCCGGAAGATAAGAAAAACGATAATTTCCTTGCCACAGACAGCATTGGTTCTGAAAAAATGGTGTCCGGAACGTATAATACCGATGTGTTTGCATTCGGGGATTCCGATGTGCGCAAACTTCTGGCAGATATCCAGGTGGAAGAACAAAACCACGCGGAGATGCTCTATAAATATAAAACCGTAAACGGCATGGCATAGCCGACATGTGGAGTGGATGTCCCAAAGCATCCACTCTTTTTGTTTTTACAAAAGGATTACAGAAACCGGATAGTACATCTTACATAACCCGTTTATTATAAGTCCTGTAATAAATCTTACAGATTTCACAAGGAGAACAAAAGAATTATGAGAAAAAATGTGATGAAACTTACAGCAGGAGTTCTCTCCACCGCTGTATTGGCAGGGATGTTTGCCACTGGTATCCCGACAAAGATTGCAGCAGCAACGGAACACTGGAATGATGCTTCCCGGGAGTCTACAGACTGGAGCAACTGGAAAAAGAACTGGGCTGCTTACAGCAGTGAGTATGAACATGTATCGCTGACTCCGGGTGCGGACGAGACAAAATTAAATTATGCATGGTACAGCAAAACGGCTGAGACTCCAAAGGTGAGAATTTCCACAAAACAGAACATGGATGGAGCAACAGAATTCACCGGAGCGCAGACCGAAGCTGTAACCATAGATGACACAAAGTATTTTTCCAATAAAGTGACTGTAAGTGGACTGAAAGAAAATACCGCATATTATTATCAGGTATTTCAGGATGGAGCATGGCAGGATACACAACACTATACCACACAGGCTTTTGATGAATTTTCATTTCTGTATGTCGGAGATCCGCAGATCGGTGCTTCCAAAGGGCAGACCAGCAGTGAGAATGAAAAGATGGAGAATGCAGGAAATGTTGTAACTTCTGCTCCAGAAAAGAATCTTGCAGCAAGAAATGACAGCTATAACTGGAACAATGTGTTGAATGAGGCACTCGAAGATCATTCCGATGTTAGTTTTCTCGTATCCGCAGGAGATCAGGTGAATTACGGAAGCAACGAGCGGGAGTATGCAGGATATCTTGGAGCCAAGGCACTGACTTTTCTTCCGGTAGCAACCACCATTGGTAACCATGACAGCGTTTCCAACCAGTACAGCCTGCATTTTAACAATCCGAATGCTTTTTCCGATACCGATACCAATTATATTCAGGGAAAAACAAAGGCAGGAACCGATTATTATTATCGCTATGGAAATGTTTTGTTCATCGTGCTTGATACAAACAATTATAACTGTGCAACGCATGAGAATGTCATGAAAAAAGCAATTGATGAGAACAAAGATGTCAAATGGAGAATTGTGGTATTCCATCAGGATATATACGGCAGCGGCTACGATCATTCTGATTCCGATGGTATGGTACTTCGTACCCAGCTTACACCATTGATGGATAAATACAAGATTGATGTGGTGATGCAGGGACATGACCATACATATTCCAGAACCTTCCAGCTTGAGGGAGATGGAAAAGATCATACTTCTTACAGCACTTATGGATACAAATCTGTAGAGGAAGCTGAAAAAGACAGTGATTATCAGGCACAGAATAACTGCTATGAAATCGTAAACAAGACCGTTGGCGGAACCGTTACCAATCCGGAAGGAACCGTATATTTAGAAGCAAACTCTGCAACAGGTTCAAAATTCTATAACCTGATTGCTTCCAAACAGGACTTCATTTCTGAGAGAAGCCAGACCTGGACACCAACCTATTCCGTAGTAAAAGTAACGGACAAAAAGTTTTCTGTAACAACTTATGATGCAACGACCAGAAAAACGTTACAGGGATCTACTACCTATACGATCGTAAAAGATGCGGTAAAGCAGACCATTCAGGCGAAGAACTCTTACAAAAAAACCGTAGGAGACAAAGCCTTTTCCTTAAATGCAAAAGCAAAAACACCGCTTACCTATACCTCTTCCGACAAAAAGATTGCAACTGTTGATAAGAACGGAAAAGTTACCGTAAAAAAGGCCGGAAAGGTTACAATTACGGTGAAGGCAGCAGCAACCAGCCAGTATCAGGCAGCAGGTAAAACAATTACGATTACTGTTACAAAGAAAGCAGTAAAGAAAGCAGCTAAATAATAATGAAGAAAAACTGGAAAAAAGTTTTAGTTGGAACCCTTTGTCTGGTGGGGTTCCTACTGTTATTAGTCAAAGGAAACCAGTTCGAAAAAGTATCCCTGATTTCCACGGAAGGGCAAAGCTATGAGAAAGCAGTCGTGACAAAAATCACGAAAGATAATCTGGCAGAAGATGGAAACCGATACGGGACACAGGAGGTGCGCGTACAGGTTAAATCCGGAGCATATGCAGGGGAAGAGTTTGATGCCGTCAATCCAAGCGGTTCCTTGTTTGGCATGGAGAACTGTGAAGTTGGTTCGCGCGTAATTGTCATTGTCAGTTCCACAGATGATAATGCTGTCGTTACGGTATACAGCAAAGACCGTACTATGGCAATTTATCTGTTTGTACTTTTTTTCTGTCTGGTGATATGTATGATAGGTGGGAAAAAAGGAGTCAAAGCCATTGCAAGTCTGGCATTTACTGGTGTGTGTATTGTTTATCTGATGTTTCCGCTGATGTACCGGGGCATTTCACCGATCGGTATTACCATTGTTGTTGTCATTCTCTCGACATTGCTGACCCTGTGGCTTTTGGGCGGAGTCTCTAAAAAGACGGTATCTGCAGTGGTGGGAACGGTCAGCGGTGTGGTTGTGGCAGCCGCAGCCGCAGTTGTGTTTGGAAAAGCCGCAGGCATTACCGGGTATAATGTGTCTGATATCGAAACGTTGAATTATGTGGCACAGAATACACACATAAAAATAGGACAGCTTCTGTTTTCGGGAATCATTATAGCAGCACTTGGGGCAACCATGGATGTTGGCATGTCAATTGCATCCACGATTCAGGAACTGCACGAACGCAGTCCGCAGCTGGGGACAAAAGAGTTGTTTGTGTCGGGAATCCGTGTGGGGCGCGATATGATGGGAACCATGGCAAATACACTGATTTTTGCCTATGTCGGTGGTTCGTTGTCTACGCTCGTTGTCAATTATGCATACAATCTGAGTTATAATCAGCTGATCAATTCTTATGTAATCGGAACAGAAATTATGCAGGGACTTTCGGGAACTCTTGGGGTTGTGCTGACCGTACCGATTACCGCAGCCGTAGCGGCAGTGCTTATTGGAAAGAAAACGATAGTAAAAGAACCATTGATGCAGGACATTTATGATGGCTCAGATGATTATGAAGAACCGGAAACAGACGGTGAATACGGGGAAGATGTTTAAATGGGACATATGTGAAAAAGGTTATGAGATATGTCCCGAACCTAAAAGAAAGTTTTATTTTCTATATGTCCACTATCAATTTGGAACGTGATAGAACACTTGATTTTCTTAAAAAACACATGCAAATCGGTTTGTTAAAAAATGGTCTGGAAAATTCAATGCCAAAACAATCCCAGCGTATTAAAAATATATTGACATTTACGAACTATACGCTATAATAGAATCAAACATATGAACAAATGCTCATATGAAAGAATGATAAAATGAAAAAGGAAAGTATGGAGGAAACCGACGATGAAGAAAACTTACAAAATTGATGTGGATTGTGCAAACTGTGCAAATAAAATGGAGGAAGCTGCAAAAGCTACTACCGGAGTAAAGGATGCAACTGTAAATTTCATGACACTGAAGATGAACGTAGAATTTGAAGAGGGTGCAGATGCAAAAGCGGTTATGCAGGATGTGTTAAAGAACTGTAAGAAAGTGGAAGATGATTGTGAGATCTTTCTTTAAATCCGGCTTTTCCCATAGGTATCAGTCAGATTGGAGGGCACCATGAATAAAAAGCAGAAAAAAGTATTGAAACGAATTATTGTGGCGGCAGTGCTTCTGGTTATCATCGGGATTGCAGGAAGCGTTGTTTCCATACCAAAGTGGCTGGAGTTTCTTTTCTATCTGGTTCCGTATTTTGTGATCGGTTATGATATTCTGCGGAAAGCCTGGAAAGGAATCTGTAACAGGCAGATGTTTGATGAAAATTTTCTGATGGCAGTGGCAACCATCGGAGCGATCGCCCTCGGTGATTACAAAGAGGGTGTTGCAGTTATGCTGTTTTATCAGATCGGAGAGCTGTTCCAGAGTTATGCAGTCGGTAAGAGCCGCCGGAATATCAGTGATCTGATGGATATCCGACCGGATTATGCAAATATTGAAACAGACGGTCAGATTGAAAAAGTAGACCCGGATGAGGTGGAGATCGGCACGGTGATTATTGTACAGCCGGGCGAAAAAGTCCCAATCGATGGTGTGGTTGTGGAAGGACATTCTTCCCTGAATACCAGTGCACTGACGGGAGAGAGTGTTCCGCGGGAAGTCGCTGTGGGAGAGGAAATCATCAGTGGATGTATCAATATTTCCGGACTGTTAAAGATCCGCACCACAAAAGAGTTTGGAGAGTCTACGGTTTCTAAGATTCTTGATCTGGTGGAGAATGCAAGTTCCAAGAAATCACGTTCCGAGAATTTTATTTCCAGATTTGCACATTATTATACACCGGCAGTCTGCTACGGCGCGCTGGCACTGGCAATACTGCCACCGCTTGTCCGCATGCTGTTTATGGGGCTTCCGGCAGACTGGGGCATCTGGATTTACCGTGCACTGACATTTCTGGTTATCAGCTGCCCGTGTGCGCTGGTCATCAGTATTCCACTCAGCTTTTTTGCAGGAATCGGAGGTGCCAGTGCAGAGGGTGTTCTGGTAAAAGGTTCCAACTATCTGGAAGCACTTGCGGGAACACGCACGGTTGTCTTTGACAAGACAGGGACAATTACGCAGGGGGTATTTGAAGTCTGCGGAATTCATGGAACAAACTGTGCATCCGGCAGCTGTCCGGTTGTGTCCGGACATCCGGTATATACGAAAGAGGAAGAACAGCTGCTGGAGTATGCGGCACTGGCAGAGTGTCACAGCACACATCCGATCAGTATCAGCCTGCAGAAAGCCTATGGTAAGAAACTGGATGTGGACCGGGTCACAGATGTACAGGAAATCGGTGGACATGGTGTGATCGCAACGGTAGACGGACACAGGGTTGCGGCAGGAAATGACAAACTCATGAAAAAAGAAAAAATTGCGTATCGCAACTGCAGCTGTACCGGTACAATCGTACATCTGGCAGTCGATGGTGTCTATGCCGGTCATATACTGATTTCAGATATGATTAAGCCGAATGCGGCGGCTGCCATGCAGGCACTGAAAAATTCCGGTGTGCACCGGCTGGTAATGCTGACGGGTGATGATGACCGTGTAGCACAGCAGGTAGCAGGGGAGGTTGGAATCACGGAAGTACATTCCCAGCTGCTTCCGGCAGATAAAGTTTCCGAAGTGGAAAAACTGTTGCAGACCAGGGAAGAAAAGAGTACCGTTGCCTTTGTCGGGGATGGCATCAATGATGCACCTGTGCTTTCCCGTGTTGACGTCGGAATCGCTATGGGAGCACTTGGATCGGATGCGGCAATTGAGGCAGCAGATGTGGTACTGATGGATGATGATCCACTCAAGATTGCGAAAGCAATCCGTATCGCAAGAAAGTGCCTGCGGATTGTATATGAAAATATCTGTTTTGCAATCGGGATTAAACTGCTCTGCCTGTTTTTGGTAACGATAGGTATTGCAAATATGTGGATGGGAATTTTTGCAGATGTCGGTGTTATGGTGATTGCTGTGCTGAATGCAATCCGCGCACTTTTTGTAAAAAAATTATAGGGTATAATTCTGCCGGAAATGTTCCGGTGGAGAGGAGGAACTTCATGGAAAAAGAAAAGATTGAATGCTGTAGTGAAAATCAGGTACATCCGGATCTGCTAAAGATCGTGAATGACACGATGCCGGAAGAAACGGAACTGTATGATCTTGCAGAATTATTTAAAGTGTTTGGAGATTCCACCCGTATCCGCATCCTGTTTGTCCTGTTTGAAGCAGAGGTGTGTGTCTGTGATCTTGCAGCGGCATTGTCAATGACACAGTCTGCAATTTCCCACCAGCTTCGGATTTTAAAACAGAATAAGTTAGTCAAATGCCGCAGGGAGGGAAAATCTGTTTTTTATTCCCTGGCAGATGACCACGTCCGGTCAATCATTGCACAGGGCAGGGAGCATATTGAGGAAGATGCAATATAAGGATGATACCATATGGGAGAAAAGGACATTCGCGGTGGATGTCCTTTTTTCGTACAGACGGATCTTAATATTTATTTAAGTTTCTTTAAAGATAGCCTTTTTTGGATGTGAAACTGCTATAATAAAGGAGCAGTAGAAAAATACATCAATTAAAATATGAGGTAAATACATATGGAAACTTATGAAAGCGTAAAAAGTAATCCGGTGCAGCCGGAGCAGAAAGAAAAGAAAAAAGGCGGTGCATGGAAAGGGATTGTAGCGGTGATTCTTGCAGCAGGCGTTGTGGGAAGTACCACGATTTCTGCGTTTAATCTGGTGACTTTAAAATCCTATATTGCAGAGCAGAAAAAGGAAGAAAATCCTGAGACTACCGAGGATTACGTAAAGATCGCAGATAATTATGAGATCAAACCTACCACAAATATTTCGGATGCCTACAAATCCGGCGATACTTCAAAGCTGACAGACAAAGAAAAAGAAACCCTTGATATGGCAAAAAAAGCGATCAAAGATATGAAGATTACGGACAGCATGTCTGATTTTGAAAAGGAAAAGGCGGTGTATGACTGGATGACCAAAAAGCTCCAGCAGGATTCCGGGGCACTGACCGTTATTCCGAGTACACAGGAAGACTGTGATAATCCATACGGTGTGTTAAAATACCACAATGCCGTATGCGTCGGTTATGCGACGACATTCCGCATGTTCATGCAGATGATGGGAATTGAATGTAAAGTGGAACATAATACAGAAAAATTCCATAGCTGGGATGTGGTAAAAATTGACGGAGACTGGTATATTACCGATATTTATTCCGATGCAGGAAATGGAAATTATGCGAACTTTAATGTGACGGATGCCATGTATGGACAGTCCCAGAGCTGGGATCGCGATTACTTCCCGGCAGCTAACTCATTAAAGTACAATATGGCATACCAGAATAAGAAAACCGTGGACAGTATATATGATCTGCCGAAAGCATTGCGTGCTGCTATGGATAAAAAGCTTGGCGGGGTCATGGTTGCGTTTAAAGAGGATATTACAGAGGAAAAAGCGCAGGTGGCAAATGCCATAGCTTCTTCCATTGACAATTTCCTGATGTCCGGAAACTATAAGGATATGCCATACAGTCTGGGAACTTACAACTGGATTCAGGATCCGGATGGAAAAGGATATTTGTTTAATGTTACCATGCCGGGATATAACACGGACAATACAAGCCAGAATATCAGCGAAAAAGAACAGAAAAAAATCGACAAGGCTGTCCAGAAAGCATTTCAGGGACTGGAATCTGCAAACGGAGATGGCATGATGATGGATGGCACAAGTGCTGATATCGGAAATAAGGATATGACCATGGATAATGCGGCACAAAATGGGGCAACGTTCAGTACAGAAGAAACTGTGGAGGCCAGATAACAGATGAAAAAACAAAAAACGGGTTGGAAACTTCTGCTGGTTCTGACCATGCTGGTGATGTGTGTGGGATGTGGTGCGAAGAAAAACACGTCCGGTTCTGTCAGTATGTATGACCTGCGCACGGCGATGGAAGCAGCGGATCCGGATCTGCCGGAGATGCTTAATGCCAGCAGCACAGAAAAAGATGCAGAAGATAAGTTTTCCCATATTTCTGACATGGACTATAAAAAAGTGGACAGTTATTTTGTAAGCTATTCTTCGGATGGACACAAAGCAGATGAAATTGTAGTGATTGCCGTGAAAGATAAGGCAGATGTGGATGAGGCAAAAGAAAGCCTGACAAAGCATCAGCAGGATCGGTATAATTTGCTGCAGTCCTATGAACCGAAGCAGGTCAGCCGGATTCAGGATGGGTTGGTTTTTACGAAAGGGCAGTATGCAGTCCTTATTATCACAAGCCATAATGATGATGTGCGGAAAGCGTTTGAAGATACCATAAAAAGTAAGTAGTATAAATAGGATCGTGTTTGAGTAAAATAAATATAGAAATAAAAATGCAACATTCTTTTATAGAATGTTGCATTTTTATTTACACATAATATATCTGCCCATATCTGCATTACACAGGAGGTTTTAGGTATGTGCCAGGAGTGGATCTGACTATACTTTTTCAGGCATAGAACGCAAAGCCTCCTCATATTCCTCAGGAGAATATTTCCTTAAAATCTGTTCTTTGGTCAGGCCAAGATCAATCATATTTTGAATTGCATCAATTTTGGCTTCATGTAGTCCGGTAAGCCTGCCTCTGGCTTCCCCTCGAGCTTCCCCTCTGGCTTCCCCTCGAGCTTCTCCAAGCTCCAACAACTCTTCAGAGCGTAATTTCAAAATCTTACCACCCATAATCTCACCCAATCCTTTCCTGATCTCATTATTTTCCGGAATAATATAATCCGCAATCTCCTCGATTAAAACAATCATATCCATATAAAGATGTGACTTTTGTTCCTTCTCAGATGTTTCCTCTAACTTTCGGTTGATCTTCCGGAAATCGTCGAGCAGATGCTGCACTTTCTTTAAATCCGTTCCGTTGTGCTTCAAAAAGTGTTCATACCGTAAGATATGATATGGAAGTAAAATCAGCAGCCGTTTTTCAAACATCCGATCGACCGTGTATTTCTTTGCCTGTATGATCGGAACGTGGTAACGAATTTTCTGACCGTCCGCAAACTTCACAATCGCTTCGTGAAAATCCGGAAGTGAACGGTGATTGCGGATATAAAGTACACATGACTGCGGAAATTCAATTTCCCAGATATCATTTGATTCAAAAGAAGCGTGCTCAATAGCAATTGAAATATCATATTCAAACATGCGTATGACCATCGTTTTGTCTTTTGAGGACTGGCACTCCAGATGATAAATATGGTTGCCGATCCGGATAATGGAATCCGTGACCACAGTTCCAAATTTTTCATAATGTTCGTTCCGCAACTGTTCAAAATGATCCTCATCGCTGTAGGAAGTGTGGAAAACTTCGTTAATCAGCGGAATAAGAAGCTGCGGCATTTTCTGTGCGATTGTCCGGAATACATCATCAAAAATAGTGCTGTGTTCTGTAGTGCTTTTCTCGTTGGCATCTGACAGCGGAGCTGTCACAATGTCAGTGTTCCCCATGTAGTATCCTGCCTTTCCTTTAGTATATATCAAAACAACATAGTTTTACAACCGAAAAAAACGGGAAAACAGAGTCGTTTTTGATCCTGTATTCAATTAAAATTCCAGTGGATAAACGGGCGAACAACCCATCAGATTTGGAATTATATGTGTTTATTGAAATTAGAATAACGTATTTCCATATAGAAGTCAAATGTTTTATAAAATAGAATGCTTGACAGGTGAAGTGTAATATGATTTTTCCTGATTCCCGATAAAAAATGGAAAAGACGCATCAGTGGGTGAAAGAAGAATATTTATACTTTGGGGATATGAAGTATGAGAAATGGGACATATGAGAAAAAAGTAGTATATTATGTCCTGTTTTTTCTTCTATATGTCCCATTTGATTCCGTGGACAGATTTTTACACGGAACAAGAACGTTAGATCTTCATTGTAAGCTGAATCCGTTGCTTTTTCACATCCACACTCAGAACTTTCACTTCCACGATATCCCCGACGCTGACGACTTCCAGCGGATGCTTGATAAAGCGGTCACACATCTGCGAGATATGTACCAGACCATCCTGATGGACTCCGATATCCACAAAGGCACCGAAATCAATGACATTTCGCACGGTTCCCTTCAATACCATGCCCGGAGTCAGATCTTTGATCTCGAGCACGTCACTGCGCAGGATTGGTTTTGGCATATCCTCACGCGGATCACGGGCAGGCGTTTCCAGTTCCTTTACGATATCCCGGAGAGTCAGTTCGCCGATTTCCAGATCCTGTGCAAGCTTTTTGTAATCCCGGACTTTTTTCGAGATCCCGGCAACATTGCGGTCTGTCACATCCGAAAGCGTATAGCCGAGTGTTTCCAGCAGCTGTTTCGTGGCTGCGTAGGATTCCGGGTGTACACCGGTGGCATCCAGAGGGTTTTTCCCATCACTGATGCGCATGAAGCCGGCACACTGTTCATAGGCTTTTGGTCCAAGCTTGGCTACTTTCAGAAGTTGGGAACGGGAGGCAAATTTTCCGTTTTCTTCGCGGTAGACTACAATATTTTTGGCAATGGCTTTGCTCACACCGGAGACATATTCCAGCAGGGAAGCAGAAGCGGTGTTTAAGTCCACACCGACACGGTTTACGCAGTCTTCCACGACATGATCCAGTGCTTCGGTCAGTTTCTTCTGGTTCATGTCATGCTGGTACTGTCCGACACCAATGGATTTCGGGTCGATTTTTACCAGTTCCGCGAGTGGATCCTGCAGGCGGCGTGCCATGGATGCGGCACTTCGCTGTCCGACATCAAACTGCGGGAATTCTTCGGTTGCCAGCTTGCTGGCAGAGTATACGGAGGCACCGGCTTCGTTTACAATGATGTACTGTACGGTTTCCGGAATCTCTTTGAGAAGCTGTACGATGATCTGTTCGGATTCGCGGGAAGCAGTACCGTTTCCCAGAGAGATTAATGTAATATGGTATTTGGAAATCAGTTTTTTCAGTACCGCTTTGGCTTCGTCCACGCGGTTTTGCGGGGCAGTCGGATAGATCACGGTAGTATCAAGTACTTTTCCGGTCGGATCCACCACAGCGAGCTTGCATCCGGTACGGAATGCCGGATCCCAGCCGAGTACAACCTGACCGGCGATTGGAGGCTGCATCAGAAGCTGTTCTAAGTTTTTGCCGAATACACGGATGGCACCGTCTTCGGCTTTTTCGAACAGATCGTTTCGGATTTCGCGCTCAATGGCAGGTGCAATCAGCCGGTTGTAAGCATCCTCTGTAACTTCATGCAGTACAGCTGCTGTGGGAGCAGAAGGTGCGGTGATGAGTTTACGGTCGAGATAGGAAAGAATCCGGTCCACGGGTGCATCAATTTTTACTGTGAGGAATTTCTCTTTTTCTCCACGGCTGATGGCAAGAATCCGGTGTCCGGCAAGCTTTGAAAGACTTTCGCTGAATTCATAATACATCTCATAGACGGATTCGGCTTCGGGATCTTTTGCAGCGGATAAAAGCTGTCCGTGCTTCATAGTCAGTTCCCGGATATGGGTACGGAAATCGGCATTGTCGGAGACCGACTCTGCAAGGATATCTTTTGCACCGTTTAAGGCATCTTCTGCAGTGGAAACTTCTTTTTCCGGATTGATATAGTTTTTGGCTTCCTCCAGAGGAGAAACTGTCATTTTCTGTAAAAGGATCAGGTTGGCGAGTGGCTCTAATCCTTTTTCCTTTGCGATCGTCGCACGGGTGCGGCGTTTCGGACGGTACGGGCGGTATAGATCATCCACGGCTACCTGTGTTTCGGCGGCAAGAATCTGTGCACGCAGTTCTTCCGTCAGTTTTCCCTGTTCTTCAATGGAGGCAAGTACCGTCTGCTTTTTATCTTCCAGATTTCGCAGATACACCAGACGGTCATAAAGGTTTCGCAAGATTTCATCACTCAGTGCACCGGTAGCTTCTTTCCGGTAACGTGCGATAAAGGGAATCGTGCATCCTTCATCAATGAGTTTCACAGCAGCGGCTGCCTGTTCCCTGCGTATGCCGAGTTCTTCCGCAATTTTTGTATTAATATCCATAAATTTTCCCCTTAATAGTCCTTTCCTGTCAAATAATACTTTCCCTATTATATATGAAATGTTACAATAAAAGCAATCCTAAAAAGAAAGGAAAACGTATTATGGATATGTATGGATCATCTTATCAACCAAATCCGAATCAGCCGTATCGCAGCCGGAGATCTGCACGCATGGAGGCAGCTTCCCTGATACTTGGATCAATTGCATTACTAAGCTGCACCTGTCTGTATCTTGCTGTGCCGTGTGGGGCTCTGGCGGTTATTTTTGCAACACTTTCCCGCGGAGGCATGATGTCCTATACTTCGAAAGCACAGATCGGAATGATCCTGGGGATCATTGCATTAATTGCAACAATTGTACTGTATGCATCCGTTCTGGGGTATGCCATCCATCAGTATGGAAGTATCGATGGATTTTTAAAGGCCTATTCTGATATGCAGGGCATGGATTATAATGAACTGATGAAGCAGTTTATGGCAAAATAAAAAGATTGTTGCATCTGCATAGCCATGCTATAATGAGAAAAGCAATCAGTTACAGAAACGGAGTATAAACAAATGAACCTACCTTGCAAAGAATTAAAACGAATCGCAAGAGACAATTTAAATGGAAATTATAAAATACCAATGGGAGCATTTCTTGCCGCCACACTGATTCCTTTGGCGGTAGAACTCCCATTTTCCATGTTGCAGAAAGATGCACAGCCGCTTCCGGTGACGATCATGTTTTATGTGGCGGAATTTCTGATCACACTTTTAAGCATGGTATTGTCTATCGGAATCCTTCAGCTTCATCTGTCACTTGCACGGAAAAAAGAAATGACACTTGGCATGGTATTTTATGGGTTTAAAAATCATCCGGACCGTTATATCATTGCAGGACTGCTTTTGATTATTGCAACGCTGATCAGCTGTATTCCTGTGATCACAGGTGCTGTGTTATTTTTTGTCCTGGACAAGTCGCCTGCGGCGATTGCAGTACTGGTGATACTTGGTATTGTAAGCACGATTCTGGCAGTTTTCGTGCAGATGTGGTATGCACTGGCATTGTATCTGCTTTTGGATCATCCGCAGATGAAGGCACGCGAATCATTAAAGATCAGCCGTCAGATCATGAAGGGAAATAAAGGAAGATTATTTTATATTTATCTGAGCTTTATCGGATTGCAGATACTGTGTCTGCTGTCTTTAGGCATCGGGTCACTCTGGGTATATCCATACCAGTCACAGACACTGGTTATTTTTTATCTGGATGTGGTCGGGGAGATCCCATCAAACATAAGCTAATGCTCCGGCTGATTGCCGGATATTAGAATATACTATTATTAGGAGGAGTTTTTCATAATGAACCAACAAAAAGACATTATAAGAGATGCCAGGGTTTTGGGTACGCCGAAAATGCTGCTGCTTGGTCTGCAGCATATGTTCGCTATGTTCGGAGCGACAATTCTTGTACCGATTCTGGTAAACAGCTATTTTCAGAGTACCTCACAGGTATTGTCCGTACAGGTGACATTGTTCTGTGCAGGATTCGGTACCTTGTTTTTCCATCTGTGTACCAAATTTAAGGTTCCTGCTTTTCTGGGATCTTCATTTGCTTTTCTGGGAGGCTTTTCCAGCGTTGCGGCACTGGATACTGGGATATTTGCCAATATGGCAGATAAAGAAAAACTGCAGTATGCGTGTGGCGGAATTGTTGTGGCAGGATTGTTGTATCTGATCCTTGCACTGATCATCCGGTGCGTTGGTGTAAAACGTGTGATGCGTTTCCTTCCACCGGTGGTGACCGGCCCGATCATTATCTGTATCGGACTGAGCCTTGCACCGTCTGCGGTCAGCAATGCATCCACAAACTGGCTCATTGCAATTGTGGCACTGGCGGTCATCATTATTTTCAATATCTGGGGAAAAGGAATGTTCAAGATTATTCCGATTCTTCTCGGAGTTGTGATTTCGTATGTGTCGCACTGGTTCTGCAGGGACTTGGTTTTACGAATCCGGACGGATCTGTTATTTTAAATTTTTCCGGCGTTTCCTCGGCGGCTGTTGTCGGACTTCCACCGTTTATCCTGCCGAAATTTAATCTTACAGCGATTCTTATCATGGCACCGATTGCCATTGCGACCATGATGGAGCATATCGGAGATATTTCCGCGATTTCTGCAACGGTAGGACAGAACTTTATTGAGGACCCGGGATTGCATCGTACCCTGATCGGTGATGGAATTGCAACTTCCATTTCTGCAATGATCGGAGGACCCGCAAATACAACCTATGGAGAGAACACAGGCGTTCTGGAGTTGTCCCGTGTACATGATCCGAAGGTTGTCCGTCTTGCGGCATGTTATGCGATCGTTTTAAGTTTTATCCCGAAAGTAGCAGAGATTATTGCTTCGATGCCGGCATCCATTATTGGCGGTGTCAGCTTTATTCTTTACGGTATGATTTCTGCTATCGGTGTAAGAAATGTGGTTGAAAACCATGTGGATTTCACCAAGTCCAGAAACCTCATTATTGCAGGTGTGATCTTAGTTTCCGGTCTCGGATTCTCAGATGGACTGACCTTTACGATCGGAAGCACTTCCATTACCCTGACATCCCTTGCCATCGCAGCGATTGCCGGAATCGTGCTCAATGCGATTCTGCCGGGAAATGATTATGCATTTGGAAAAGACCCGGAAGGAGATGCATCTCGCGGTGTGGATCTGCGTCCGCATGAGCTGGAGCAGGAACTGAAAAATCAGAAATAGAATGTTTATCCAAGAAGCGCAATGCCAAAGACGGCCAGGACGAGATTTTTGACCAGCCAGTTGAGAAGTACAATGGCAAGCGCGATCCACAGATAAATATCACGATAATGCATCCCGATGGCAAAACGTCCGCGGGATGCTTTTTCTATGGTCTGGGACAGCATAAACCAGCCGAAGAAGACAGCGGTATACACAACAATCGGATGGTAAAAGAAAGAGCGCACAATATGTCCGTGCAGCAGGGCATGAATTGCGCGTGTGCCGCCGCATCCGGGACAGTAGTACCCGGTCAGATTGTGCAGGACACAGCCATCCGGAGGAAATATCCACAGGAAATAACCGCTTTTCCATGCAAGTCCGAGCACGAGTGCGAGAATAAGACATACCCAGCCAATGATATAAAAAGAAAAATCTAAAGTTTTGTCCGTGCGTAATATATTTGAAATCTTCATGGAAATTATGTTAGCAAATGAATGGGAAAAAGTCCAGCCGGTGTTGACATTTTCGGACAATGTGAATATAATAACGGTGAAAAATAAAGAAGGAATTCTTCGGGGCAGGGTGCTGCGGATGACGCATATTCCCGACCGACGGTATAGTCCGTGAACTGCTTTTTGCAGCCGAACCGGTGAGATTCCGGTACCGACAGTAAGTCTGGATGAGAGAAGAAAAAGTGCAAATCAATGTTTGCACTGTTGACTGTATGAAGTAAACCCCGATAGAGAAGTCTATCGGGGATTTATTTTTTTGAATAATATATGCAGGCAACACTCCTCTGGAATTCCGTTGATTCTGAAAGGAGAGTTCGTATGAGTGAACAGACAAAGACAGCAGTAAAGCAGGGAGGCATGAATACAAAAGTACGCTATATTACGGTTACGGCGATGCTTTCTGCCGTAGCGTTCGTGCTTATGTATCTGGAGATTGCCATTCCGATCATGCCATCATTTATCAAATTTGATTTTTCGGATCTGCCGGCACTACTTGGAAGCTTTGCGCTCGGACCAGTGTGTGGGGTATTGATCTGTCTGATCAAGAACGTTCTCCATCTGGCATTTTCAAACAGTATGTTTGTTGGAGAACTTTCCAATTTTATTCTCGGAGCCGTGTTTGTGGCAATTGCAGGTAATATCTACAAACATAAAAAGACCAAAAAGAGTGCAGTAGTCAGTGGTCTGGTTGCAGCATTGGTCATGGGAATAGTCAGTGTGTTTTCCAATTATTTTGTGGTTTACCCGGTATATTACAAGGCTGGTATGGCAGAGGAAGCCATCCTGCAGATGTATCAGGCAATTGCACCATCCATGAAAAGCGTATTGCAGTGCCTGATCTGCTTTAATCTTCCATTTACAATTGTAAAAGGACTGATTGCAGTTGTCATCTGTATGCTGATTTACAAACCGTTATCTCCAGTTTTAAAGGGACGTTTAAGTAATAATAAATGGTTTTGGGAGCACCCGTGGGGTGCTCCTTTTTTTTCTCTTTTCTTTTGTTTGGAAAATTGTTATAATATGATACAACGTAATGGTTTTCTGTGTGATACGCAGAAAGCCTTATCATTTATTTTGGATAGGAGAAGAAGGCATGAAAGCGTCATTTGATGTTACATTATCACCCAAAGACCTGTATCGGTTTAATATGTACCAGACGTATACCGGGTTTCAGGGATGGAGTTCCATTGCACTTGGAATTCTTGGATTTGTTATGGCTGGAATCAGTTTTCAGAATGGAAAAACATCTTACACCCTGCTCTATATTGCAGTGGGATTTTTGTTTCTTCTTTATATCCCGGTTGCACTGTGGTTTCGTGCGAAGGAGACCCTGAAGACAAATAAGGTGCTTGCCGGCACACTGCATTATGAAATTACAGAGAAAAATATTCATGTATCCCAGGGAAAAGAAACTGGGGATATGGAGTGGCAGGCAATTTATAAGATTGTAGCGAATGCAAAGCAGATTTTAATCTACAGCAATCGGAAAAGCGCATATATTATTCCTATGGAGCAGATTGGAGATCAGTATGCAGCGTTCCGGACACTTGCAGAACAGAAACTGGAAAAATATAAACTCAGAATAAAGGCGTAGAGGCAGTATGCAGGATAAAAAAGTTATGGAATTTGAAACTTTTTCCCCGGAGGAAACTTTAGAGCTCGGAAGAAAATTCGGAAGAGAGGCACAGCCTGGGGAGGTATATACACTTGTCGGAGACCTGGGAGTCGGCAAGACGGTTTTTACACAGGGAATCGCACAGGGACTTGGAATTGAAGAACCGATCTGTAGTCCGACATTTACCATCGTCCAGGTATATGAGGAGGGGCGTATGCCGTTCTATCATTTTGATGTCTACCGTATTGGGGATATTGAGGAGATGGATGAGATCGGATATGAGGACTATTTTTACGGTGAGGGTCTGACGATGATTGAGTGGGCCAATCTGATTGAAGAGATATTGCCGGATCATTACCGGGAGATCACCATTGAAAAAGACCTGGAAAAAGGTTTTGACTACAGAAAAATAACAATTTTAGACAGATAGAGGACAGAATATGAAAATACTAGCGTTGGACAGCTCAGGACTGGTGGCAGGGGTTGCAGTCACAGAAGACGACAATTTGCTGGGAGAATATACCATCAATTATAAAAAAACACATTCACAGACACTTCTTCCGATGTTGGATGAAGTCGCAAAAATGATAGAACTTGATCTGAATACGATCGATGCGATTGCAGTGTCCGCAGGACCTGGATCTTTTACGGGACTCAGGATCGGCTCTGCAACGGCCAAGGGACTCGCTCTTGCCCTGAACAAACAGATTGTTTCCGTGCCGACGGTGGATGCCCTGGCATATAATCTGTGGGGGTGCAGGGAGCAGGTGTGCCCGCTTATGGATGCGCGCCGGCAGCAGGCCTATACCGGACTGTATACTTTTTCCGATGGGCAGATGCAGACACTTCTTCCACAGTGTGCGGTAGGAATCGATGAAATTACCGCAAAGATCAATGAAAGTGGAAAGAAGACCGTATTTTTGGGCGATGGTGTGCCGGTTTTTGCCGATTACCTGAAAGAAAATTTACAGGTACCATACCTGTTTGCACCTGCACATTGCAATAAGCAGCGCGCGGCATGTGTTGCGGTACTTGGCGGCATTTTATACCGTCAGGGAAAGGCTGAGGATGCAGCTGCACACAAGCCGGATTATCTGCGCCTGTCACAGGCAGAACGAGAGCGTCAGGAAAAAGCGAGGGATTTTCGCATATGAGAATACGGCAGATGACTGCGGAAGACATTCCGGCTGTTGCACAAATTGAAAAAGAATGTTTTTCCCAGCCGTGGAGTGAACAGGGATTTCTGGATGGAATGAAAGATGCCATATTTTTCGTGGCGGAAGATCCGCAGATTGTAGGTTACATTGGGATGTACCGGATGCCGCCGGAGGGAGAGATTACCAATGTGGCAGTGACACGGAAAATGCGCAAAAAAGGCTGTGGAAGAGAGCTTCTTCTTAGGATGCAGCAATGGGCCGAAAAACATGGAATTGACCGGATCGTACTTGAAGTACGTTCCGGAAATGAGCCGGCGATACACTTATACCGGACATGTGGATTTGAAAAAATTGGAGTGCGAAAAAATTTTTATCAGTTTCCCAGAGAGGATGCAGATATTATGGAGTGGAAACGATTATGTTAGATGTATGTTTGTTAGGAACTGCAGGAATGATGCCGCTGCCGTACCGGTGGCTGACATCACTTATGCTCAGATATAATGGGAGCAGTTTGCTGATCGATTGCGGTGAGGGAACCCAGATTGCAATCAAAGAGGCGGGACTTAGCTTTAAACCGATCGATATTCTCTGCGTGACACATTTTCACGCGGATCATATCAGCGGACTGCCGGGACTTCTTCTGACGATGGGAAATGCGGAGCGGACAGAACCGCTTACGATCATCGGACCCAAAGGACTCACACGTGTCGTGACGGCACTGCGGACAATTGCACCGGAACTTCCGTTTGAGATCAATTGTATAGAACTGACACAGCCGGAAGAATCTTTTTCTGTTCAGGGATATGACATTCATGCGTTCCGTGTAAAGCACAATGTCGTTTGTTACGGATATTCAGTGGAAATCCATCGCGCGGGACGTTTTTCGGTGGAGCGTGCCAGAGAACAGAATGTCCCGATGAAATTATGGAGCCGCCTGCAGAAAGGGGAGACCATCGAGCAGGATGGTGTGATCTATGAGCCGCAGATGGTACTTGGACCGGCAAGAAAAGGCCTGAAAGTGACGTATTGTACAGACAGCCGCCCACTGGATAGCATTGTAAATGCTGCAAAAGAATCGGATTTATTTATCTGTGAAGGCATGTATGCAGAAAAAGAAAAGTTAAATAAGGCAAAACAGTACAAACATATGACGTTTTATGAGGCCGCAGATATGGCGAAGCGTGCAGAAGTTAAAGAACTGTGGCTGACCCATTTTTCTCCGTCTCTGGTAAGGGCGGAGGATTATATGCCACAGGTGCGGGATATTTTCGCAAATGCATACCTTGGCAAAGATGGAAAGAGTGTGGAATTAACATTTGAGGAGGAATAGGCGTATGAAGAAAGTTGGGATTACCGTTGCAGCAGCAGTATGTGTTGTTTTATTGTGCGTGGGATTTTATTTCATGAAAAACAGCGATGGTTCACAGGCATCGAAAGAAAATCTGACGGTGGTTCAGAGAATCAATGAAAAAAATCTGGCAGATGATTATCCAAAAACCCCGCGTGCAGTGATTAAACTGTATAACCAGATCATTACCAGCTATTATTCCGGAAATTACACGGATGATGAGTTTGACAAGCTGATTGACCAGGCACGTATGCTTTTTGATCAGGAACTTGCTGATAACAATTCCAAGGATGATTACAAGAAGTCGGTGGAGACGAGCATTGCGGATTACAAGAACCGTTCCTTTAAGATCCGTCAGACCAATGTATGTGACAGCGATGATGTAAAATACCTGACGGATGACAGCAACGGGGATAAACTGGCATATGTCACAGCTTCTTATTTTACGGAAGAAAATAAAAAGTTTGATAAAACCTACCAGATGTATGTGCTTAGAAAAGACGATAACGGAGACTGGAAAATCCGTACATTTTATAAAATCAAGGGGAATTCGACAGAGGAAGAATAAAAATGAGTGACACAGAACAGACTATAAAAATACTTGCGATTGAAAGCTCTTGTGATGAAACAGCTGCGGCAGTTGTGGTGAATGGCCGGGATATGCGTTCGAATGTAATTTCTTCACAGATTGCTCTCCATACATTATATGGAGGGGTTGTACCGGAGATCGCATCGAGAAAGCATATTGAAAAGATCAATCAGGTAATCGCACAGGCACTTTCGGATGCAGATATGACATTACAGGATATGGATGCGATTGGTGTGACTTACGGGCCGGGGCTGGTTGGTGCACTGCTGGTTGGCGTGGCAGAGGCCAAGGCGATCAGCTATGCTGCGAACATTCCGCTGGTAGGGGTACATCATATAGAAGGACATATCAGCGCAAATTATATTGAAAATCCTGATCTGAAGCCACCGTTTTTATGTCTTGTGGTCTCTGGAGGGCATACGCACCTTGTGAAAGTGACGGATTACGGAACGTATGAAATCCTCGGACGGACCAGGGATGATGCGGCAGGAGAAGCATTTGATAAAGTGGCACGCGCAATCGGGCTGGGATATCCGGGAGGACCAAAAATTGAAAAAGTTTCCCATGAAGGAGATCCGAAGGCAATTTCCTTTCCGCGGGCAAAGATTGCAGATGGGGTATATGATTTCAGTTTCAGTGGATTAAAGTCTGCGGTGCTGAATTATCTGAACGGATGCAGGATGAAAAATCTTCCAATTAATCAGGCGGATGTTGCAGCATCATTCCAGCAGTCGGTGACGGATGTGCTGGTGGATCATGCGCGGCATGCAATCCGCGAATATCATATGGACAGTTTTGCAATTGCCGGCGGAGTTGCATCCAACGGAGTAATCCGTGCGGCCATGGAACAGATGTGCCGTGAAGAAGGGGTGAAATTTTATCATCCTTCGCCTATTCTGTGCACCGATAACGCGGCGATGATAGGTGCCGCGGCATATTATGACTTTATTGCGGGAAAACGTGCAGGGCTGGATCTGAACGCTGTTCCGAATCTGAAATTGGGAGAATGACCAGATGGAAAACAGGAAACGCTATACAGCGATCGTACTTGCGGCAGGCAGTGGAAGAAGAATGCAAAGTGATACACCCAAACAGTTTATGGAACTGTGTGGACATCCGCTGGTCTATTACAGTCTGTATGCATTTGAAAAGAGTCCGGTAGATGATATTATACTGGTAACAGGAAAAGATGATGTTTCCTATTGCAGAAAAGAAATTGTAGAGGCTTGTGATTTCAGAAAAGTCCGCGCGGTGATTCCGGGCGGCAAAGAACGTTATCTGTCAGTATATGAAGGATTAAAAGTAGCTGCGGGCACCGACTATGTTCTGATCCATGATGGGGCACGTCCGATGATTGATGAAACGGAAATCCGGTTGTCCATGCGTGCCGTAGAAGAGGAGCATGCATGTGTGATTGGTGTACCGGTAAAAGATACGATCAAAGTGGGAAATGCAAAACATTATGCTGTGGATACACCGGACAGAAGCTGTCTGTGGGCGGTACAGACACCTCAGAGCTTTTCTTATGAACTTTTAATGGAAGCATATGGGGAAATGTGGCAGGCAGCAGAATCCGGCGAAAGGATCACGGATGATGCAATGATTGTGGAACGGTTTACCGGTCATAAAGTCAAGCTTGTTCAGGGAAAATACGAGAATATCAAGGTCACAACACCGGAAGATTTGTTAATTGCAGAAGTTTTTTTAAAAAAAGCAAAAAAAATGAAAAATTGTTATTGACATAAAGAGCCGGGGATGGTAATATATGTCTTGCGCTGATTCAGATGAACAGCGAAAACAGAATACGGAGAGGTATCGAAGTGGTCATAACGAGGCGGTCTTGAAAACCGTTTGTCCGCAAGGGCACATGGGTTCGAATCCCATCCTCTCCGCTAGGCGGTTAAGCCGTT
>ERZ791624.218-NODE-218-length-42713-cov-2.585916_pt1 | contig 42713 bp, 38 predicted proteins | sample MGYA00510058_ERZ791624 | MGnify/ENA primary metagenome ERZ791624 (study PRJEB30046, sample SAMN00715158) | human gut metagenome | study: EMG produced TPA metagenomics assembly of the A metagenome-wide association study of gut microbiota in type 2...
TTGTTGCTCAGGTACTTAAAAAAAATATTTTATAATAGTGTTGCGGAATTAAGGTCTGTGACATCGCTTGAGGCAGAGTTCGTGGTTTGCAGACCGATGTATTGGGCCCGTTTCATAAATCCTGGAGCTCCGTCATACAGCGTCAGTGCACTGACTTGTGCTAAACTCATCCCATCACCAATTAATAAAATGACATTACGAACGGGTTGGGTTGAATTGTTGCAGTTTGCTGTGGCGGCGTGTTTGCCATGTTTGTGAGATCGTGCCTGCAGAGGAGTAGAGGTTGACAGCAGCATGACTGCCATCAATGAGAAACAGAAAACTCTTCGTAACATGAGTGGTGTAATTGATTTATTGTGATACCAAAGTTAGGACTTTTTGTCGGGATGACTGTTCTCTTATGGTTAAGTGTTGGTAAAGTTTGTATGATTTTTTACCTTTAACTCAAATTTTTATTTTGCTACTAAGTTAAAATATCTTTTGCAAATTTTCCAGCTATATGGATGTAAATCAATAAAAATCTGAAAAAATAATTGCAAAAGCGGATCGTCCATAAATTTAAGTAAACGTTAAATGTTGGAAATTTACAACGGTTTTTTGTGGGGCATGACAGCATTGGCTGTCGTGGTATTTTTTGCGCTGTATCATGTCAGGGCAGGGTATGGTTTGTTGCGTGACGGTCATTGGGGACCACAAATCGGAAATCGTTGGGGCTGGTTCCTGATGGAATCTCCCGTCTTTTTTGCCATGTTGGTCTTCTGGCTCTGCTCCCCCAGACGTTTTGACGCGGTGCCATTAATCTTTTTGTGCCTGTTTCAGCTTCACTATTTCAACCGTTCGTTTATCTATCCGATGCTTTTGAAAGGGCGCAGTAAAATGCCGCTCGGTATTATTGTTATGGGCGTTGTGTTCAACTTGCTCAATGCAGCCATGCAGGGGCTCTGGATCTTCTATTTGGTACCCGAAGGACGCTATTCGATCGACTGGTTGACCACACCGCAATTTATTATTGGTGTTGTGGTTTTCTTTGCCGGCATGGTTATCAATATGCACTCGGACCACATTATCCGTCACCTGCGTAAACCTGGCGATACCGGTCACTATCTGCCTAAAGGCGGTATGTTCCGTTACGTCTCATCGGCCAACTACTTCGGCGAGATTCTCGAATGGACCGGTTTTGCCATCTTGACCTGGTCGGCTGCCGGAGCTGTGTTTGCCATCTGGACCTTTGCGAATCTGGTGCCTCGGGCTGATGCCATTTATCACCGTTATGCCGAAATGTTCGGTGAAGAGTTCCGCAAAGCTCATCTGAAACGGGTAATTCCCTTTATCTATTGATTTGATATTTGATCCGATATGAATGAATCCAAACTTTTTACGCCTGTTAAGATTGGGCCGTTGACGTTGCGGAATCGGACAATCCGTGCCGCAGCTTTCGAAGGTATGTGCATGGGGAATGCTCCAACCGACCTGCTGTACAATTACCATCGTAGTGTGGCTCGAGGCGGTATAGGAATGACAACTTTGGCTTATGCTTCTGTAACCCGTGACGGCCTTTCGTTCCCGCATCAATTGTGGTTGCGTAAGGAGGTTATTCCCGGATTGCGCCGGATCACCGATGCGATCCACAGCGAGGGTGCAGCGGCTTCGATTCAGATCGGTCACTGCGGAAATATGTCGCACAAAGCCATTTGCGGCTGCCGTCCGGTGGGGGCATCGTCTGGAATCAATATCTATTCACCTACATTAGTGCGTGGATTACGTCGTGATGAAATTGTCGAAAAGGCCAAGGCTTTCGGCGATGCGGTGCGGTTGGCCCGCGAAGCGGGATTTGACGCCGTGGAGGTGCACGCCGGGCATGGTTACCTGATCAGCCAGTTCCTCTCGCCCTATACCAACCATCGTAAAGATGAGTATGGCGGATCTCTCGACAATCGGATGCGTTTCATGCGGATGTGTATCAGCGAGGCATTGGAGGCTGCCGGAGACGGTATGACCGTGTTGGTCAAGACCAATATGCGGGACGGTTTCCGTGGCGGTTTGGAGATCGATCAATGTTTAGAGGTAGCCCGTGAGTTGGAACGTTTGGGAGCGCATGCTTTGGTGCTGAGCGGTGGATTTGTCAGCCGTGCCCCGATGTATGTGATGCGTGGAAGCATGCCGATCCGTTCCATGACTTATTATATGAACCAGTGGTGGCTGAAGTGGGGCGTGCGGATGTTCGGTCGGATGATGGTGCCTTCGGTGCCGTTCAAAGAGGCCTATTTCCTGGAGGATGCGTTGCAGTTCCGCAAGGCGTTGAAGATGCCGTTGGTCTATGTCGGCGGTTTGGTATCGCGTGCCAAGATCGATGAGGTGCTTGATGACGGTTTTGAATGTGTGGCGATGGCCCGTGCCCTGATCAATGAACCGGATTTTGTAAACCGGATGCGACTCGAGAGTGAGGAGCGTTGCGGCTGTACGCATGCCAATTATTGTATTGCCCGCATGTATTCGATCGAGATGGCATGTCACAAACATTTGACCGATTTGCCCTGTTCGCTCAGGCGTGAGGTTGAAAAGTTGGATGAAAAGGCTTTCGAATAGCTGAAATTGTGGAACTTTAGAACAGAATGCCTGCCGAAACAGGTTCGGAAAAGCGTGTAAGAGGACTTACCTTTGCAAAATCCGACAGCGAGGGCTGGAAGTGAAAAGGATCATGGACGCAGAGATGAAAATAGATCGACCGCAGGGAATGGCATTGGTGACTGGATCCAGTTCCGGTATAGGATTGGCCTATGCCAAGGAGTTGGCCCGACGTGGTTATGACCTGTTGTTGGTGAGCAACGAACAGGAGCGGTTGCAGCAAGTCGCTGATGAATTATCTAAGGCTTTTGGGGTAGGGGCACTGCCGTTGTATATGGATTTGGCACGTCCTGAAGCAGCCCGTGAGTTGTATGACCATTGCAAAAAAGAGCATCTGGAAATTGAGGTGTTGGTGAACAATGCCGGTGTTTTCTTCTTTGACGATCTGACGGAGGTGGCTGCATCTCGTATCGAAACGATGATCATGTTGCATGTCCATACCGTGACCATGTTGTGTCACTATTTTGGAGCGGAAATGCGTCAACAGGGGAAAGGCTATATCCTGAATATGTCGTCGATGTCTGCCTGGACTCCGGCTCCGGGAATTTCCGTGTATGGAGCCAGCAAAAGCTATCTGCGTAAACTCTCCCAAATGTTGCGCTACGAGTTGCGTGGGAATGGGGTGTATGTGACAGCCGTGTGTCCTGGGGCGGTCGCTACGGGACTCTACAACCTTAGTGAAAAGTATCAGCGTCTGGCCCTGCGTCTTGGGGTGATGATGACGCCTGAGAGGCTGGCCCGCAAAGCAATTCGGGCTCTGTTTGCTCATAAAGATTATATTCTGCCGGGAGGAATTAATCGTTTTGTGATCCTGTTACTTTATCTGATGCCCGCCCAAATCATCTATTGGTTGAAAGGACATACCAAACTTTACCGTTATGGCCGTTGAAACGTGTGATAAAACATCACTTGGAGAATCGAGTGCGGCCTATCATTCGGGATGGACGATTGTAACTGGAGCTTCGGGAAGTATCGGAGCGGCTCTGACTGAAGGATTGGCTGCTCAAGGCTATTCGGTCGTGATGGCTTGTCGTAATTTGAAAAAGGCAGAACCTATCCGGCAACAGATCATGGAACGTAGCGGAAACGATCGGATCGTTTTGCAGGAATTGGATCTGGCCTCCCTGTCATCGATAAAGAATTTTATCACCGAATTGCGTCAGGTTGCCATGCCGGTGTCCCGATTGTTGAACAATGCCGGTGTGATGAACGGAACATTCCGTTTAAGCGTCGATGGCCTTGAAGAGGATACAGCTGTCAACTATGTCGCCCCGTACGCGTTGACTTATGGTTTGCTGCCTTTGATGCGAAGAGGGAGCCGAATCATTAATACTGTCTCATGTACATGGCGGATTGGCCGTATCGGTGACCATTATCTGCTGCCTGATCCCGAAAATTTTCATCGGTTCACTACCTATGGTAGTTCCAAATTGGCGTTGGTGCTCTTTACGATGGAGATGGCAAAACGTTTGTCAGGCAGTGGAATTACAATTCAGGCTGCTGATCCGGGTGTGGTCGATACTGCCATGTTAACCATGGGCCGTTGGTTTGATCCGTTGGCTGACCTGTTTTTCCGTCCGTTGGTAAAGACTCCACAGCAAGGAGCGGCAACAGCCTTGAAATTGGCCCTGTCGAATGAGGAGATTGGGGTTAATGGAGTGCTGTGGAGTAATTGTAAGATGCGGCAAATTCCTCGTTGGGTTCAAGAACATCCGTATCGTCAGAAATTGATGGAAGATACCAAACTGTGTCTTGAGGGGCATGGGTTGGGATTATTGTGTTTCGGGTCGAATAGAGCCGAAGAGAAAAATGTGTAATAAACCTGATACAGTGTTATTCATTATGAAAATGAAAAGAAGTTTGATTATCGCTTTGATGCTATCCTTTGCCATGGGGGTATATGCAAAAGGCCCGGTCAATATTGAAGGGAAAACGGTGCCTTATGTAAAAATCCGCGATTTGCAGAACCAACCGATTGATTTGCCATCTTTGGGCAAAGCGCCCTTGCTGTTGTTTTATGTAGATCCTGATCATGCCGGACAGAACAGCGATTTTATTGAGTATTTGGAGAGTCATCCCATCGGAGGAGATAAAATTGTTGCATACGGTATTGTCAATTTGAAGGATGCCCCCATGTTGCCCAATAGCGTCGTACGCAGTATGATGCGCGCCAAACAGAAGAAAACCGGAGCTGCTATGTACACGGATGTAGATAATTCATTACGTGATGCATGGGGTATGGGTGATGTGAACAATCAGTTTGTGATTATTTTCGTTACGAAAGATCGTAAAGTGGAATTCTTCCGGTACGGAGATTTTACGGAGAAAGACAAAGCCGATTTTTGGCGCGTAGTGAACAAGTATAAATAACGATGTTTGACTATATAGCAGCGGGAGAAGATCATTTGATCTTCTCCCGCTGCTTTTGTGGTGTGACATTTTGTTAAAATCGATATCCAAAACCGACGGTCAGATACAGGTTGTACATGTCAAAACTGATGCTATGGAAATTCTTTTTGAAGATCGAGTTGGCCGAGCAGGTCAGATCGGTATAGACAGAGAGATGGCGGTATGCTCTCCATTCGGCTCCTACCTGTCCTCCCCAACTGAACCGGCGTAATCCATATCCGAAGTCATAAGAGGCGGATTGCACCTCTATTTTACTGCCGGTTGGGTCTCCGTCCCGGATATATCCGTCAAAGGCTGAACCGGTAAAGCTTCCGTCAATACGGTATGAAAAATAGGGGCCGAATTTGATTTCCCAACGTGGCGAGAGCTGGCGTACGGCCAAAATAGGGAGTGTGATATATTCGTTTTGCACACGGGTACGGATTCGTCCGGTATAACGGCCCGTCATGTCTCCGGTCATATCCCCATTTTCGATCATCATGGTCATTTGGTAGTTCTTGACACGTGCTCCGGCATTCATGCCTTTGGTTTCAAAACGGAGACCGGTGGATAGTGCCCATTTCGGTGAAAACCACCGCATGACATTGCCTTCCACACTGAAAAGCATGGTCGGCGAGTATGATTCGATTTTTCGTATCTCTGCTGGTAGAGGAATAGGTGAGGTGCCTCCAATGTTGAAACCGGCCCGAATACGATATTCGTATTTTTTATTGGTTTGGGCCTGTGTGGAGAGACCGAATATCCCAATCAACAGCAATATGATAATTCCGATTTTTTTACCTTTCATAGTTCTGAAATTTGTGACTATTCATAAATGATCTGAACAGCATCTACGTACAATGTGCTTCCGACAGCTCCTTCAAAATGGGCTCCTCCCTGGCTCGCAGTGAAAACCACAGCCAAATTGTATTTGAAAGCTTGCTGTTTGAGTGGATCGTATGGTTTGTCGTACGTGAATTCGATGTCAAATACCTGATAGGATGTGCCGGTGGTCTCTTCAAGCGGAACCATGGCACGAGCTACAATGTTGGGAGAGGTAGTGATGTTGCTGCCATCGAGATATTCGACTGCATCGTCTGTTTCATATAGAATTGCATAAATCTGTCCCATATCACGTTGTGCGGGAACCACCTCTTTGCCATTTTTATCGGTTATATTTCCACCTGAGATATACCGATAGTGTCCGATAAAACGTACCGGTTTTTGTTCGAATGGCAGACCGAAATGGGTTGCTCCGAGGGGATTGCTGACTGCGCTGGAACCGTCGAAAGTTCCGATAAACAGGTTGCCTGCCGCAATGGGCATACCGACTAATGAACCCCAGAAGCCAGTGGAACGAGTGACCAATTTGGCAGCATATTTTCCCTGATAGGCGTCTGTAGTGGCGAAAGTCGGGAAATCATCAGGTTTTGCAGAGCTGCCTGCAATAAAAGTGTAGCCTGCATTTCCTGAACTCCAGATATTTTGCTCATCGCCGCTGGGTAACAGCTCATATGGCGTTTGGAATTTATCGGTCCGCCAATGTTCGAAATCGTAGAGGGTCGGAATATCGGCTTGTGATACAGAAACCGTATAAACTTTAGACCATTGGCGGTCTTCAGAGGTAACTGTATAGGTTTGTGGAGTTGTGAAATCGCGTGTGGTTCCTGATGCCGGTTCGATCGTTGCACCTGGTGTCAATGTAAATTCCGGTGCCAAAGCTGTAATTTCTGCGCTTCCCGGTAGCAGCATTAGTTGAACCGTATTGTTCGTGATCAAGGGGTCTGATTTGAGGGTCCCTTCAGGGAGAGAACATTGTTCGATATCGGCCTCACTGTTGAGAGGCTCTTTTTTTATGCAGCTGGTCAGGCTAAAGCAGATCAATCCTAAAAGGCAAAATGTGAGAATATTATTTCGCATAAGTTCTGTTTTGATTATACCGGTTTATCCAGTTACGTTGTTACCCTTTTCTTCTCCAATATTGTTTGATTGTTGAAGAAGAGATGTTCTATCGTTTTACATTCAGTTAAACGATGTCCCTTTTAAAATGTTACGATGCCTATATGGAGTGGTGTGTCTGGGCATACCCGATGATGTTTGTTATGTGCTGATTCTCTGTATAGTCATTGTTGTCGCTGATCAAGTAAGTTTATTCGTTTAGCAACTTGATGAGTCGTTGAGGGGGGGAATAGATCTGTGTGATGTTGTCCAAAATATTATTGAGGTAAAGAGTGTGTAAACCTTTTTCTTTTGTTGTCGGAGCAATCCATGTAGCGAGTAGAGTCATGATTGGTTGATATTGTTGTTGTGTCTTTCCTTTCACTATCTTTGAGAGATCAAATTCATGGTAGTTATGGAACAGTTCAGAGCTGTACGTCGCAAGGATCGTACCTGGGACGCTCTTTCCGCACGAAAATTGTTGGAACAGGGTGAATATGGTTTCTTGGCTATGTGTGGTGAGTCAGGTTATGGATATGGTTTGCCATTGAGTTATGTGGTCGATGGGGAGCATATCTATTTTCATTGTGCACCTGAAGGAGAGAAACTCGATGCCATTCGAGCCAACGGACGCGTTAGTTTTTGTGTTGTTGGGCAAACGCAGGTTATTCCACAACATTTTACTACGGCCTATCAGAGTGTGCATCTTTTCGGACACATCGCTGAGGTGCAGTCAGAAGAGGAGCGTTTGCATGCTTTAAGACTCTTGGTGCGCAAGTACAGCCCGGATTATGTGGAGATCGCCGAAAAATACATTGCAGGCTCCTTTCATCGAACCAATGTGTTGCGTCTCGATATAGAACACATGAGCGGGAAATGTAAACGAGTCCCGCCGCAGCATTGATTCTCGGTGAGTAATTGAAATATTACGAGTCGTAAAGAGCTTTCTTAGACAAGACTTACAGCTGGAATGAGAGCGCTATGGAGAATGCGTTGAACGTTCCCTGGGGAGGAGAAGAACTGGATAAGGTGCATGGATTTCAAAAGTTCTTGCGCTACGGTCTAGTTCAGATGGATGTTTTTTGAGTAAGTGTAATTGTATCATAAAAAACAGGAGGGGACATATAGTCCCCTCCTGTTTTTTAAAGGAATATCAAGCCTGTTTAAGTTTCCGTGTTAATTAGCTGATGATCGTTATTTCGTTTCGAGACCGATCTGTTCGCGTAAGTAACCCGCAATGCCATGTTCCATCGAGTGACGGTGATAATCGGCAATATGGCCTGACCAGTCATTGGTGGTTTGATCACCTGCACGAGTCTGGTTATATTGGGTAACCTCACGATCGTAATCTGCCAACAGCGGCTTCATCTCTTCATCTGTGCTGTAGTGATTGTGATGAATAACAGTGGGTTGGGGTAATTTGGGTTTCAGGTCTGGCATCTCGCGTGGGTAGCCGATAGCCAATCCGCAAACGATGGATACTCCCTCGGGTAAGCCCAGCATATCAGAAAGTTTCCGTGGATCTGCCGTGCGGGTATATCCAATGCAGCAGCAACCTAATCCGAGTGATTCGGCTACTGTGACAGCACTCATCATCGCCAGAGATGCATCAATCACCCCGACCGTGTAGCCGTCGATTGTGGACTCGAAAGCTGGGGTCTCTTCTCCGTGCAGTGCAGCTGCTACACGCAGTTTGTGAAAATCGGTGCAGAAAACCAAAAAATGAGAGCAAGTCTTGATCTGTTTCTGGTTGGTGATTTCATAAATCTGCTCTTTGAGCGGCTGATCATCAATGACGATGACTGAAAATTGTTGCCCGTTATAGCTAGTCGGAGTGTTGCGGATCGCATCATAGATCTGCTGCATCTTCTCGGGCTCTACCTTTATACGCTCGTAACGGCGGATCGACCTCCGTTCAAGCAATGATTCTTGTACACTTTTCATGGTCTCTTGTTTTGCGTCAGGCACGACCGGTTACATAGCTATGCCTGTTTTATTCATCTACTGCAAATATAACGTATTATCTGTTTCCGATCTTGTTTATTGTTGGCCTGTTAATAAAATCGTGCCGAAAATTTTATTCAGTTTCAAATGACCTTGGGAGGGGGCCTTCCTCCGGTCCTTACTACAAAGTCTATTCTTGCAAGTTTAGTAGATACTTGCCGTAACTGGTGTGACCTATGTTAAGTGTAAGATCTCTATCGAGTGGTAGTGTGTACTCTGATTTTGTTACATCCATTGTTTTGTAGTCGGCTTTAGTTTCTTGGGGAGTGTTGTGTTGAAAGCAATGAGGTTAAGAAGGGTAGAAGGAGAGGAAGAGTCGCATCGACCGAAGACAGCCTCTGGAGAGAAAGTAAATAGAGTGGAGGCTCCTTAGTGTTTGGCGGCGAAAGGTTGTGTTGGGTGCGCGATGTGAAAAAATAAAGGCCGTCACAATGGACGGCCTTATAAAAAGTCAGGCTAAATAGCAGATTATGCCTGAGCATCTTGTGTTTCTTTGAGGCTTTGCCATACAAGGGCCGAAGCTCCCAGTACCGCAGCGTTTTTGCCATCGATGCCTGAAGGTAACAACTTCACTTTGTTGCGGAAGATGGCCAACAGGTTCTGTTCCATGTATTTCTTAGTCGGCTCGAAGATATATTTGCCGGCTTTGGCCAGTCCACCGAAGAGGAAGATTGCTTCAGGACTGGTCAGGGCAACAGCGTCAGCCAATGCCTCACCAAGCAATTTGCCGGTATATTCATATGCTTCGATAGCGATTGGATCGCCATTCAAAGCAGCTTTAGTGATCATTTCGGCTGTCAGATCATCATAAGAGATGCGACGGAATTCGCTATCCTCGATGTGGTCGGCCAACAGTTTGAACACGGTACGTTTGATTCCGGTTGCCGAAGCGTAGGTCTCCAAGCATCCTTTACGTCCGCAACCGCAGATACGACCGGTTTTGTTAACTACAACGTGGCCCAGCTCACCGGCAAAACCGTCATGACCGTAGATCAGTTTGCCGTTGGCAACGAAACCGCTTCCGAGGCCAGTACCCAATGTAACCACCAAAAAGTCTTTCATGCCTTTGGCACCGCCATAAACCATCTCACCGACGGCTGCAGCATTGGCGTCATTGGTGATGATTACCGGAACAGTGGGGAAGTAACGTTTGATCTTTTCAACGATGTTCAGCACACCTTTCCAAACCAGGTTCGGAGCGAATTCGATCGTTCCGGTGTAGTAGTTGCCATTGGGTGCACCGATGCCGATACCCACCAATTCAACATCGTCGCCTGCCCGTTTGAGCAGTGACTGAATGCCGATATAAAGCTCTTCGATGTATTGATCGAAATCGGGATAATTACGAGTCGGGAAAACACCTTCACAGATGATCTCACCCTGCTCGTCAACGAGACCGTAAACGGAGTTGGTTCCTCCGATATCTACGCCTACAGCTACTTTTTTCATGGTAGAGTCAGTATGGTATTTTTAAATTATTTTATTAAAACAACAATCAAATTTACGAAAAAAATTGAGGACAGCAATAGTAATGTCTCGAATCGGTTTATTTTTTTAACTTTGTAGGTCTTGTTTTGGAGGACTTTTAATCTGCAAAAGCTATGTATTCGCTTCAGGAATTGATATCGATGAGCGAGCGGGAGTTGAGTTTGATCAGTTATCCACCCCGTCCCGCAGGATTGTATGAACCGATTCGTTATGCACTGGCCGAAGGTGGTAAAAGAATTCGACCGGCACTGGTTATGATGGCCTGCAATCTTTTTACGGAGACGGTAACGGTGGCCAAACCGGCTGCTTTAGCTGTCGAATTGTTCCACAATTTCACCTTGTTGCACGACGATATTATGGACAATGCCGATACCCGTCGGGGAAAACCCTCGGTCCATAAAAAGTGGGGAGCCAATACGGCAATTCTTTCCGGAGATGCCTTGTTGATTTGTGCATACAAACAGTTGGCCCGAAGCGAAGAGCGTGTTTTGCCGAAATTGGTTGAGGTCTTCAACGAGACGGCGTTGGGGGTTTGCGAAGGACAGCAATACGATATGGATTTCGAAACCCGTAACGATGTGACGGTGGATGAGTATCTGAAAATGATCGAGCTGAAGACAGCGGTTCTTCTGGCCGGAGCTCTGAAACTTGGTGCAATCTGTGGCGGGGGAGATGAAATTGAAACCGATCTGCTCTACAAATATGGAATCAATGTAGGTCTGGCATTCCAGCTGCAAGACGATCTGCTTGATACTTATGCTGATCCTGAGGTGTTTGGAAAGCCGATTGGAGGAGATATTCTCGAAGGGAAAAAGACCTATTTGCTGACCAATGCCATGAATCGTGCAGATGATCCGACTCGGCTTCGTTTGCAGCAGTTGATTGAGGACAAGACGATGGATCCGGCTGAGAAAATTGCACAGGTTCGTGCTATTTATGATTCGCTTGGTATCCGGGAGTTGACCGAGCAGGCGATCAAATCCTATTTCGATAAGGCGTATCTGGTTTTGGATGCGATGGAGGTGGCTCCTGAGCGGTTGAAACCTCTCAGAACGTTGACCGAAGGACTGCAAGGTCGTCGTAAATAGGTGCTGATTTGACAGCAACTTGTGTAATCTGTTGTTGTAATAGGAAAAATTGAAGATGGAGTTTAAACGCAGCGATATTGAGATTATGGCGCCGGTCGGCTCTTATGAGTCGTTACAAGCGGCGATCCATGCAGGTGCCGATTCGGTCTATTTCGGAGTCGGTCAGTTGAATATGCGTTCTCGTTCGGCTGCCAACTTTACTTTGGATGATTTGGCCCGAATCGTGGCGATTGCCCGTGAACATGGGGTTAAGACCTATTTGGCGGTTAATACGCTGCTTTACGATGAGGATTTGCCCGCTATGCGGCAGACGATGGATCGGGCCAAATCGGAAGGTGTCTCAGCGGTGATTGTTTCCGATCAGGCGGGAATCCTTTATGCCCGTTCGATTGGGTTGGAGGTACACATTTCGACCCAGCTGAACCTCTCCAATTTGGAGTCGGTAGCTTTTTATGCACAGTTTGCTGATGTAATGGTGCTGGCACGTGAACTGTCTATCCCTCAGGTGCGTGCCATCTATGACGGCATTCGTGAACGGGATATCCGTGGACCGCATGGAGAGCTGGTACGGATCGAGATGTTTGCACACGGGGCGCTGTGTATGGCCATTTCGGGCAAATGCTACCTGAGCCTGCATGAAAACGGCTGTTCGGCCAATCGCGGGGCTTGCCGCCAGCTATGTCGCCGCTCCTATGAGGTGCGTGATCGGGATAACGGTAATGAACTGGTGATCCAGAACCACTATATTATGTCGCCCAAAGACCTCTGTACGGTTGATTTCCTCGATAAGTTTCTCGGCGCAGGGGTACGCGTGCTGAAGATCGAGGGGCGTGCCCGTTCAGCAGAGTATGTCAAACGGGTTGTGGAGTGTTACGATGAGGCGTTGCGAGCCCTTGAGGCGGGAACCTATACCCCCGAATTTGCTGCCGGTCTGAAAGAGCGGTTGGCAACCGTATTCAACCGGGGATTCTGGGGCGGTTATTATATGGGCGCCCGTGTGGATGAGTGGAGTGGAGTATATGGCTCTGCGGCTACTAAACGCAAAGTCTTGTGGGAAAGGTGACCAACTATTTCAAGAAGATCGACGTAGCGGAGATTTGGGTTGAGGCGGCTCCGTTGAGTGTGGGGGACGAGACCTTTATTGTCGGTGAGACGACCGGTGTGGTTGAGTTTCCGTCCGAGGAGATTCGTGTTGATGAAAAGCCGGTTCAGACCGCTCCACAAGGGGTATTCTGTTCCGTTAAGGTGCCGTCACCCATTCGTCGGGGCGACAAACTGTACAAGTTTGTTAGCGCCGATCAGGTCGAAATGCAGCAGTAGCGTTGATGTAGACCAGTTGAGGGTGAAGATCGCGGGCGTGATGTGCATAAAGTATTTGCTGTGTCCGACGATCAATGGCTCAAAGGATGATCGCCACTCAATGATGCGAATGCAAATATGTAGTAGTCGTTGAGCTGTCTGAGCATAAAAATGTGGAGGATCCCGCTGAAAACGGGATATTTTCCTGGCCGATCAATCCATTTTGTTGACTTGGATGGGTGGCATACTGTCCAGGTGGATGAAGGATGATAGGAATAAAGCGTTTTGCCTGAGTAGTACGAGGATTTGAAAGGTTGAATTATTGCGCGTGATTGGGCAAAGTGTTCCGGTGAATGGATCGGTTGCGATTGCAAATAGTGGCGTGGTTGTTTGCGTGAGTTCATTTGCTGTTGCAGACAAACCGTTTGGTGAAATTTTCGGGGGAAGAAAACTTCATTGCCCCATTGGATAACTGAATTAATACAAGTAACGATGTCGAACCACAAGGCCGGAGGCGGCCCCTTGAGCAAAATCAAGATTGGCAATGCCATCTATCCGATCCTGATCGGCCTGGCCGTTGTGGGTTGGATGTTGTGGCGGGATTTCAATCCCGAAGTCTTTGCCAATATTACCTTCTCGTGGACAACCGTTGGATGGCTGTTGTTGGCGGTGCTGTTTATGTTTGGCCGGGATATCGGCTACATCATCCGGATCCGGGTGTTGAGTGGTGGTGAATTGTCGTGGTTGCAGGCCTTTCGGGTCATCATGCTGTGGGAGTTTACCTCGGCCATTACTCCGTCGGCTGTCGGTGGAACCAGTGTAGCCATTATCTACGTGCATAAAGAGGGAATCAGTGTCGGTCGCAGTTCGGCAATCGTCATGCTTACCTCCTTCCTCGATGAGATCTATTTTATCGTGATGTTCCCGCTGCTGGTGCTGATTGTCGGAGTGGATCGTCTTTTTGATATTGCTCAGCATGGAGGCGTGATCGCTCAGGGATTGATGACCTTTGCACTGATCGGGTATGCACTCAAATTTGCTTTTGTCTGTGTGCTCTCGTATGGCCTGTTTGTAAATCCACGCGGATTGAAATGGCTCCTGTTGAAGATCTTTAAGATGCGTTGGTTGCGGCGCTGGTATCGGGCCGTCGAAAGGGTCGGAACCGACATTATCCTCTCTTCGCATGAGATCAAACGGGCCGGATGGCGTTTCTGGCTGAAGGCTGTCTCCTCTACCTTCCTCTCATGGAGCTCGCGCTATTTGGTGGCCAATGTGTTGATTATGGCATTCTTTGCTGTCAGTGATCAATTCCTGTTGTTTGCCCGTCAGCTGGTGATGTGGATCATGATGTTGGTGATGCCGACCCCGGGTGGAAGCGGTTTTGCTGAATACGTCTTTTCAACCTATTGCAGCGATCTGATTGAGGTACCGGTGGCTATGCAGCTTGGAGCTGCTGCGCTGATCGCCGTACTGTGGCGTTTGATCACCTATTATCCCTACCTGATCGCTGGAGCCATTATCTTCCCGCGTTGGATCAAACAAAAGTTCGGCCGAAACAAAATTTAATGGTTGCGTTTGCGTTTCAAAAGAGATGTTGTTGATAAAAAAATAATAAGTACTCGATCTGAGATGCAGCTTTTTGCATAGAGACGAGTATTTTTACTAACATGAAGATTTCACGGAAAATATGGGTGTCCGCTACGGTCGGACTGGTAGTGATTGCAGGTGTGGTCGTGTGGCTGTTGTGCCGGGACGTTCAGGTGCCTGACGAAGAGATTGTAGTCGAAGAGGAACCGGTTGAACTGCTCTATGGAATCCCCAAAGACCAATACAATATCAGCGAAGGTGAATTTGTCAGCGGAGAGACGATCGGAGCTCTGTTGGGAAAATATGGAGTCGGAGCAGCAAAAGTCGATTCGATTGCCCGTGCCGCAGAACCTGTCTTCAGTATGCGCAACCTGCGAGCTGGACATCCCTATGTGATTTTCCAAACGCGTGATTCCATCGCTCCGAAATTGGCCTATTTCGTTTACGAGGCATCAGCAATCGATTATTTGGTGATCGACCTGACAGACAGTATTCGTGTGTATAAAGCTGAAAAAGAGGTGACGGTGGAACGCCGCAAAGGAACGGCAACAATCACCTCTTCGTTGTGGAACAGTATGTTGGCCAACGATATGAGCCCTGCGTTGGCGATGGAACTCTCCGATATTTATGCCTGGAGTATTGATTTCTTCGCTTTGCAACCGAATGATAAATTTACTGTCATCTACGAGCAGCGATATGTCGATACCACCGAGGTTGGCTTCGGTAAAATCTGGGGGGCACGTTTCGAACACGACGGAAAAGTCTATTATGCCATTCCGTTTGTGCAAAATGGCAAACTGGATTATTGGGACGAAAAGGGAAACAGTTTGCGTAAAGCGCTGTTGAAAGCCCCGCTGAAATATTCCCGAATCAGTTCGCGTTTCTCTAATTCACGTCTCCATCCTGTGTTGCGCATTCGTCGTCCACACCATGGTGTCGATTATGCAGCACCGTCAGGAACACCGGTTTATGCCATCGGTGATGGTGTGGTGATCTATAAAGGTTGGAGTGGAGGCGGTGGAAATACGCTGAAGATCAAACATAACGTTGGTTCGTTAACCTCGGGGTATTTGCATTTGAAAGCAATGCCAAAGGAATTTCAAAGGGTACTCGTGTGAAACAGGGTGATCTGATCGGTTATGTAGGGGCGACGGGATTGGCGACCGGACCGCATTTGGACTTCCGTATCTGGCGGGGTTCTACTCCGATTGATCCGCTGAAGGTGCCATCCGAACCGGCCGAACCGATCAAAAAAGAGAACCTTGCAGCGTTTGAAAAAGTCAAAGCGCGTATCATGGCCGAATTGGATGGCCAGATTGCTGACAGTTTGAAATTGACCTCAACCGAATTTGATTCGTTATGCAATCCAGTTCAGACACCGGTAGCAGCATCTCAAAGTGCGCAGAAGCCGCAACAACCGACCGCCAAGAAATAACGCCAGTCGATTCGCGTATCATTGGGTTTATCAAGCGTCACCATGTGCTGACTTTGGCTACTACGATTCATGATGAGCCCCACTGTTCGTCACTTTTTTACGCCTATCTGCCTCAACGAAATCTGTTTGCAGTCACCTCGTCCGATAAAACGTGGCACGTAGAACAGTTGCGGCAAAATTCCCGTGTAGCTGCGGCCGTAGTGTTAGAGACCAAACTGGTGGGTAAAATTCAAGGATTACAGATCCGGGGCCGGATGTATCGACCTGTAGGGGAGGAGTTAGCTGCTGCAAAAAAGGCCTATTTGTTGCGATTCCCTTATGCGGCTGTGATGGATCCCGAAATGTGGGTCATTGCACCCGATTATTTGAAGTTGACCGATAACCGGCTCGGTTTTGGAACCAAATTGTTGTGGGAGGCATCGCCAGTAAAATCTGAACAGACAAAATGAACAAAACCATAAAGCTCCCGACGGAGCATGTAAAACCCAACGTGCAGAGATTAACCGGTAAACGCATTGTTGTAACCGGTGGTACTGGGATGGTAGGAAGCCATTTGGTGGCTGAATTGTTGAAGTTGGGATGTCGGGTCAAATTGCTTGTACGCCCGGGCGGTGGCTTCGGCCAGTTAGAAAAACGTTTGCAACAGTTGCAGGCAGCGCAGTATGCCGACCAACTGGAACGTTGCGAAGTGCCGTTGAATAATCCGTTGGAACTGGGCGAAGCGTTGCAAAATATTGATGTGGTGTTCAACTGCGCTGCACGCGTATCCTTCGATACCGATGAGCAAGAGCAGATTATTATCTCCAATACAGAGATTGCTACACAGGTGGCACTTGCTTGTCTTGAAAACAATGTCGGATTGCTGGTTCATGTCAGTTCAGTAGCCACGCTCGGCTCTCCAAAGCCGGGATGTGACGAGGTAACCGAGTCGTGCGAACTCACCTCGTTGAAAGAACGTTCCCCGTATAGTGTCAGCAAGTTTTTTGCAGAAAATGCGGTGCGTCGTGCTGCTTTGCGCGGCTTACGCACGGTTGTCGTCAATCCTTCGGTCATCATAGGTGAAGGAGATTGGAACCGTGGAAGCGGTTTGCTAATTTCTACACTGGTCTCCAAAGGGACTCCAGCCTATCCATCTGGTGTGATGGGGTATGTCGATGTGCGGGATGTGGTGCAGGCGATGCTCCTGCTGGCAGTTTGTGACGGGGCCATTGGCAAACGATTCATCCTGTCGGGAGGCAACCTCTCCTATAAAGAACTCTTTACCATGATCGCGAAAGCGGTCGGACGACGTCCGCCGTTGATCCCTGTCGGAAGTGGTGCATTGCACACTTTGGCTCACATTCAAAAAATATTTGGAGCCGAACAGTTGAATGATACGTTGATTCACGTGGCGATTGACCAGGTGCGTTACGATGGCTCCGCTGTTTGTCGGTTGACCGGTATGCACTACACGCCGCTCGATGAGACGATCAATCGTGTGGTAAAACAGTACCTGCAGGATCGGGCCGATAAAAAATAAGCATTCATAACATACAACTATGAAACAGGTAGCTGTCATCATTGTGGCAGGTGGTAAGGGGGAAAGGATGGGATCGGTCTTGCCCAAACAATTTTTACCGCTGGCAGGGCGTCCGATTCTGATGCATACCATTGAGCGTTTTGCAACGGCGCTGCCTGGCTGTCGTATTGTGGTGGTGTTGCCTCATGATCGACACACATTTTGGCAAAACTTGTGTGTTGAGCATGGTTTTACTTTGCCTCATCGGGTGTGTGATGGAGGTGCGACTCGTTTCGAATCGGTCCGAAACGGCTTGGCTGAAATTGGTGACGCTGAAGTGATCGCAGTACATGACGGCGTGCGTCCATTGGTCACATCTGAACTGATTAGAAGGGTGGTAGAGGCAGCCGAGCAGTCCGGTGCAGCCATTCCGGTAGTGTTGCCAAATGATTCGTTGCGAGAGATTGAGTCGGAGGGAGAGAGCCGGATTGTGGATCGAAGCCGTTATCGTATGGTGCAGACTCCACAGGTGTTTCGCCGCTCAGTGTTGTTGGAGGCTTACCGGCAACCCTACAATAATGCCTTTACTGATGATGCCAGTGTGGTAGAATATGCCGGAGGAACCATGGCGCTGTGTGAAGGCGATTATGCCAATCTCAAAATTACTACGCCGACTGATTGTCTGATTGCCGAGGTGTTGATGAAGCGACAAAGTGAAAGTCAGGCATAGCGCTATGCATGACAACATTTCGAATAGATAGGGGCCTTTGGACAAGACTTTTTGAAAGGCTAATATGCAATAAAGAAGAGGAGCAGTTGGATAGGGATAATCCGCCGCTCCTCTTCTTTATTTTTACAATCAAAAGATTGGGGCTATCTTGATTAACCTTCCCTTGTATGATTGAAACGCAAGTTATTGTTCAACTGGTTGGTGCATCCCTGCCATTAACAGATTATTGTCTTTAGCATATTTTAAATAGTGTTTGCGGGTCTGAATAGCAGCCTCTGGATCCATGTCGTATGCCGCGCAGTATTCCGGATGTGGTAACTGCAACGCTGCACCATGAACCAAATCCCCTACGATAAGAAAACCACCCACTTGATATACAGTGTGACCGGGAGTGTGGCCGATGGCCTCCATCGCCACTACATTGGCAGGTAATGTATCCCCATCTTCGAACAGGTGTAACCGATCTTGGTATGCTGTCATGGTACGGGTAACTTGTGCCTTTTTCTCTTCCGGCATCTGCATCCAGCCGTCATACTCAGCCTGGGCTGCATAGACCTCTGCATTTGGGAAAACCACGCTGTCTTCCTTCATCATACCTCCAATATGGTCACCGTGAAAATGTGTCAGATAAATGTAGTCGATGTCGGTAGGGGATAGGCCAGCGGCAGCCAATCCGGGAATCAAACGACTGTCTGGTGCGCCGACTCCCGTGTCAAACAAAATGTATTGGCCGTTGGTCTCCAACAAAAAGGTGCTGATAGATGCCAGAACGCCATTTTGAATGTCCAGACTGTCGATTAACGGTAGAGGAAGTTCGCCAAACAGACTCAAAGGCATGATACGCTCCTTGGCATTATCTTGAATCCATATCAATTGTAAACTGTCCTTGACGGTAGTGTCGGTAGTGACAAAAGCCATAGTCTCTTGAATGTTTTTAGCCTCTTTTTGAGAGGTATTTCCACAACTGCTGCACAGCAAAGCCAAAATGGCTCCGACTAATAAATATTTCTCTGTTTTCATGGATGTTGACCTGAATTTTCTCTCTTGGTCATAAAAATACGAAAAATTTACGTATAGGTATGAATATGCTGATGCGATGTGCGCCAAAGGCAGGTGTTGCGACTTGTTCAAATACGAAAATGTCTTTATCAATAAGAGATAGAGATAATTTTCTTTTTGTCAGCGTTTGAATATGGATGATTTGTAGATTTACAGACCTTTGGATGTCTGAGTTGAGAAAAAGAGATTGTTTCTTGTTATAAACCGTCCAGCATTGTCCTCATTCAGTTATGGTGTTTTATCTTTATTAAAGACGGTGTGTAAATGAGAAATAATTTGAGATTTCGGAAAAGTGCATGAGCAAACTGTATTATAACAATCATGCAAAATGTAACAGTATATCCAAAAATGCTTTTGGATATACTGTTATATTGCCAATTTACAACGGCATGTTGCCGTGTTTTTTATGAGGATTGCTGCGGATCTTGTTGTGGGTCATCTCAAGTGCCTGGATCAGTTTGAATCGAGTCTGTCGGGGCAGGATGATCTCGTCAATATATCCGTTTTCAGCGGCTTGATAAGGAGTAGCAAAATTGGCAGTATATTCTTTCAACGCTTCGGCTTTTTGTGTTGCGTCAGCGTTCCGGTAGAGAATATTGACCGCACCCTGTGCCCCCATAACGGCAATTTCAGCCGTAGGATAGGCCAGATTGACATCGGATCCGGTCTGTTTGCTCGACATCACGATATAGGCCCCTCCGTAAGCTTTGCGAAGAATTAGCGTAATTTTAGGCACCGTCGCTTCTACGTAGGCATAGACGATTTTGGCCCCGTGGCGGATGATCCCGTTGTGCTCCTGGACGCAGCCCGGAAGGAACCCCGGAACATCTTCCAATGTAATAATCGGAATGTTGAAGCAGTCGCAGAATCGGATGAAACGGGCAGCCTTGTCCGAAGCGTCAATATCGAGCACTCCGGCCAGGTAAGCAGGTTGATTGGCAACGATACCCGCTGTTTTGCCACCCAACCGGACAAAGCCGATGACGACGTTTTTGGCAAAGTGGGGCATGATCTCGAAAAAGTAGTGGTCATCGGCCACCGATTCGATCAACTCTTTTACATCGTAGGGGAGATTCGGATCGGCCGGAATTAACGTTTCGAGCCTTTCATCTTCTCGATGGATATCGTCCAGGCAGGGGCGTGCCGGAGCATCCTCAAGGTTGTTGGCGGGCAAAAAGCTTAACAGCTCCCGAATACCCATCAATACCTCTTCTTCGGTCGAACCCATGAAATGAGCCACTCCGCTTTTGCTGTTGTGAGTATATGCCCCTCCGAGCTCCTCTTTCGATACCTCTTCGTGTGTCACAGCTTTGACGACATCGGGACCTGTAACAAACATGTGGCTCTTTTCTTTGACCATAAAGATGAAATCCGTCAAGGCGGGCGAATAACATGCACCTCCCGCGCATGGGCCAAGAATGGCGGATATTTGTGGAATGACTCCGGAGGCGATGGTGTTTTGGAAAAAGATGTTGGCATATCCGGTCAGACTGTCCACACCTTCCTGGATGCGGGCTCCGCCCGAATCGTTCAGGGCGATGATGGGAGCTCCATTTTTCAGGGCCATCGTTTGCACCTTGACGATCTTTCCTGCATTGGTGATACTCAATGAGCCTCCGAATACAGTAAAATCATAGGCATATACGTAAACCGGACGACCATTGATCTTCCCATAGCCTGATACGATCCCATCTCCAGGGATTTTGTTTTGTTGCATATCGTAATGGGCACAGCGATGTGTGACAAATTTGTCGAATTCGACAAAGGTGCCTTGATCAAGTAACATTTCGATACGTTCCCGAGCTGTCATACGACCTGCCTTGTGTTGTTTTTCTACTTTGTCTGTTCCGCCTCCTGCTTCCGCAGCCTGATTCCGACGGGTAAATTCTTCGTATGCTGGATTATTATTCATGATCTTTTGCGTTAGTTGTTGTTTCAAGTCTGATAAGCGGTTGTCCCGATGCAACTGAATCGCCTTCCGAAACCAATATGGTGCCGATGGTGCAGTCTCCTACCACATTCAGATTGCTTTGCATCTTCATGGCTTCAAAGACAACGAGAGTGTCTCCTTCTTTGACCTGATCGCCTGGATTGACCAAAATTTTGACGATCTTTCCGGGCATCGGAGCAACAATAGTATCCTCCTGCCGTACATCTTCTTTCCGGCGTGAGCGTATGTATTTCTCTTGTGCATCGACAATTTCGACCTCGTATGAGTTGAATCCTTGACGAACTGTGTAACTACGACCGTTGTCAGAACTGGGCAATTCCATGTTGAATGAGCGGCCATCATGGATCAAGGAGCATATTCCGTTGTCTGTGACGACAACATTAACCTCATAGATCCGATCATCTACACTGATGCGTACGAAATCTTTCTCTTTGCTGAGTAGTTGGATTTGAGCGGTTCGTTTCCCAATAGTCATTTCCATAGTTCTCTCCTGTTTAAATCCCTAATACCCCTTTTCGTTTGCCAAATTCTCGCCAGCGGTTCGATGGATCAGCGGAAGTAGAGGATGTTGATGAACCTCCGCTCTTCTCTAAAAGATTCAGGTAATCGATATGTGCTGCAATTAGTGCCAGATTTTCCAACTCTTCTGCCTGTTCATCGCTGGGGTGATTGGTACAGCAGTAGTCGGCAATTGCCTCTCCGTTTTGTTCTAAAAATGCGGTGTTGTAGTCCCCGTTCACAAAATCCGGCATGTGTAGAATCGCATTCAGGTAGGCGATATTGGTTGTAACACCTGTAATTTTGTATTCGTCCAATGCTCTGCACATTCGTTCGATAGCATATTCACGTTTTACGGCATGGACAATCAATTTCGAAATCATCGGGTCGTACCAAATCGGAATTTCATAACCTTCGTAGATGTATCCGTCGATCCGAATCCCCAAACCATTGGGCTCGGTGAGCTGACAGACCACTCCAGGCGCCGGCATGAAGTTGTTTTCCGGATCTTCGGCACATACACGACATTCAATGGCATGACCACGCTGAACGATATCGGTCTGTTTGTACTGCAAAGGCTGTCCCGCAGCAATAAAAATTTGTTCCTTGACTAAATCGAGCCCAATGACCTCTTCGGTGACGGGGTGCTCCACTTGCAGTCGGGTGTTCATCTCCAGAAAATAGTAGTTCCCTTGTCGGTCCACCAAAAACTCGATCGTCCCTGCACCGACATAACCGACCGCTTTGGCTGCAGCGACAGCCGTTGCCCCCATGCGTTGCCGCAATTCGTCCGTCAAAAAGGGCGAAGGACTCTCTTCGATCACCTTTTGATGACGGCGTTGGATGGAGCACTCCCGATCGTACAGATGGATGATGTTACCCTGCTTATCTCCTAAGATCTGAAACTCGATGTGATGTGGCTCTTCGATGTATTTTTCGATATAGACCGTTGCATCGCCAAAAGAGGCTAATGCTTCGGAACGGGCCGTCTCGTAGGCACTGCGGACCTCTTCGAGTGTTCGGATCAGCCGCATGCCTTTGCCTCCACCGCCGGCAGCCGCTTTGAGAATCACCGGAAATCCGATCTGTTGGCACAAGCTTTCGGCATCGGCTGCAGAGTCCAGTTGTCGTTCAATGCCCGGAACAACCGGAACGCCAGCGGCAATCATCGCTTCACGAGCAGCAATCTTATCTCCCATCTGCTCGATGGTTTCGGCACGTGGGCCGATAAAGGCGATGCCTGCTGATTCACACATACGGGCCAAGTGTGAATTCTCGGAGAGAAAGCCGTATCCCGGATGAAGTGCATCTGCACCGCAAGCTCGTGCAACAGCTATGATTTTTTCTACATTTAAATAGCTTTCTTGAGATGAGGCAGCGCCGATATGGTAGGCTTCGTCCGCCAGCAGCACATGTTTGGCCATGCGGTCTGCATCGGAATAGAGAGCTACAGTGCCGATCCCCATCTCACGACAGGAGCGTATGATTCTGACGGCGATTTCGCCACGATTGGCAATAACTACTTTCTTGAACATACATGTGGATTTGGTTGAACATGATAGCGGTAGATAGGATTGGTTCCATACAGGTAAAACGAATCCTTGATGGTGTGCAAACATTCACTGCACAGACATCCATCGTAGTTTTCCGCAATAAAAGCACGTTGAGCAGCATCCAATGAGATGCGCGTGCAATGACAATCCATAATGGATTCGAGCAGGCACGTAAAACGTCTCCTGCAACGAGGACATACTTTCTCCATCGCAACAAATACAATGAGCCAAGCGATCTGTCTTGGGGACAGAACAATTCGACTTCTGAAAAAATGATTAAATGTTTCGTCACTTTTACGCCTAACCCTCGAGGCGAAAAAATGGTACATGAACTGGCAGGTCTTCTGACTGACTCCCGTCCTGATGCCTTCCCGACCGAAAGGTCAGTGGCCATGCAGATGGTTTCAGGACGTTGATTGGAGCTTCACAGCAGCGGGACTGTCCGGGATTTGCACCCGATTCCCTTTTATTGTCTTTTCGTGAATGCGAAATGACAAACCAATTCTGCGATAAAGATAGGAAATTACTTAAGTTTTTTACAAACTTTTTTGTGGCTTTTTGAGTGGTTTGTTTTGCAACATTTTGGTTTTTAGATTGTTGCTTGGAGAGTTGTTGTTTGATAGCTACAAAATTGTTACGTATAGTTAGTTGCTTGCTATCGAGGGGATTATAGCTGGACAGGAAGTAAGTGGTGGAAGATAGGCTGAATAATGAATAAAGGGAAGTAAGATAAGCTAATTATTGAGCATGAGTGGTACGAGGTGGAAAAGAAAGACGGGGCGGTGTTGGCGAAGGCAGTGATAAAAGAAGAGAAGGGTAGGTGGGGGACTTAGTTTGTGAAGATTTGAAAACAGAGTAACGTGTAAGGCGATTCTTGATTGTTTACGGGATTACTGCACTGGGCAGAGGAAAAGGCCTGTATAGTATCTACAAGTGTGGACGTAGTATCTGCACGGCAAAAGTGCGACTATGAGGAAGTAGGAGCCAAGGAAACCCGGGGGGCAGGATGTCGGCTCGGATAGTTGTAGGGAGCGGAAGTGCAGCGGATAATTCGAAAGATTGCAGGCGCTTTTTCACTGCAGCGAAGTAACAGTCCATGACGGCCGGATTACCGATCGGGTATCCCTTCTGATCGTTAGGGGCGAGCCGGTTTGTTGTAGCATGTTGGATATTCTGATCGCGATTATTTATTATAAAGGATTGTGTCCGTCCTTGCCGCTCTATCCGATAATAAAAATAGCAGGACGCTTATGAATGTCGGGCTTGGGTTGTTTGCGCCATTCGTCGATCGTTCGGGTACGAATCAGTTGATCGGGTTGCAGCAGGTCAGCAGCCACGGTCAGGCGAGTCTGCGAACGACAAGTAGCCAGAAAATCATCGAACAACTTCAGGTTGCGATAAGGCGCTTCAATAAAAATTTGCGATTGATGTTCGCTTTGAGCCCGGCTTTCGAAATGGCGGATAGCTTTGTTGCGGTCGGGCTGTTTGATCGGCAGATATCCATTGAAGGCGAACGACTGCCCGTTGAGTCCTGAAGCCATCAGTGCCAGCAGAATGGAAGAGGGTCCTACCAGCGGAATAACCTCAATACCATGCCGATGTGCTAATGCTACTGCATCGGCTCCGGGATCGGCTACGCCCGGTAATCCCGCCTCGGAGAAAAGTCCTGCATTGACACCCTGCAACAACGGTGCGAAAAGCGCGGAAACCTCCTGCGGCGTTGTGTGCTCATTCAATTCGGCAAATTTTAGTGTATCGATCGGGCGTTGAATTCCGGCTTTGCTCAGGAACCGGCGTGCCGAACGAATATCTTCGACAATAAAGTAGTCGAGAGCATCAAGGACAGCCCGATTGCTGGCCGGAAGAACATCCCATACGGGACGATCACCGATTGGAGTAGGTATCAGATAGAGTTTACCGTGGTTCATAAAGGTTGGTGGCGGTATGAGGTAATCCAGTTAAAAAACAGGCAAATCGAAATGCCTTGCATTTTTATACAGAAGTGTTGATCCTTGTTTCCCTATGCGCGATAGCTATTCGTGCGTAACAACAAAGTTGTCAATAATATTTATTCTTTGGTATATATTCGTTTGACGCGGGTCGAGATGCTGGTCATGATCTCGTAAGGGATGGTGCCCAGTACGTTAGCCATGTCAGTGACCGTGTTGCCCGGCTCGGAGCCGAAAATCGTAACAGGGTCACCCTCTTTGGCCTCGATATCGGTAATGTCCAACATACAGGTATCCATGCAGATGTTGCCGATAATCGGTGCAGGCTTGCCGTTGACCAGCATGCTCCATGCACCACGGCTCAGATGACGATCCAATCCGTCGGCATATCCGATTGGTACGGTTGCAGTACGGGTCGGGTGGGTGATTTTGCCCCAACGTCCGTAGCCTACGGTTTCTCCTGGTTGCAGCTCTTTGATCTGTACAAGGCGGTGCGCAGTGTGCTGACCGGCAACAGCTGCTCTTGGTGCGTAAAACCAACCCCATACAAGCCGATGCCCAAACGAACCATATCGAATTGTGCATCCGGGAAACGCTCAATACCGGCCGTGTTGCAGAGATGGCGGATGATATGCTCGTTGGGAAAGGCAGTAATCAACCGATCGCTCATGGCTGTGTAACGGGCGATTTGTGAGCAGGTAAACTCATCATGCTGTTGTTCGTCACTGCCGGCCAGATGTGTGAAGATGGTGCGTATATATAGGGTTTGCTGATTGCGAAGTGCGGCAATAACGCCGTCGATGTCCGGCTCCATAAAGCCCAAACGGTGCATGCCGGTATCCAACTTGATGTGGATTGGGTAGCGGGTCTCGCCGTGGCGTTGAGCCGCCTGGGCAAAGGCCTTCAACGACGAGAAACTGTATATCTCCGGCTCCAGACGGTAATCGATCATCACCTCGAAACTGTCTGCATCAGCATTCAGTACAACGATAGGCATGGTGATTCCCGCTTCACGCAGCGTCACCCCCTCATCGGCAAAGGCAACGGCCAAAAAGCTGACACCCTGATGTTGCAGCATGCTGGCCACTTCGTAGGTACCGGTACCGTATCCGGAGGCTTTATCCATGATCATGATGCGAACATTGGGCCGTAACAGTGAACGGTAGTAGTTCAGGTTGTGGATCATGTTGTCGAGATTCACCTCCAGCACCGTGGTGTGAGTGCGCTGCTCGAGAGCATGGCTGATCTTTTCAAACCCGAATGCCCGACTACCCTTCAGCAGAATACTTTTGTTGACAAAAAAGACCCGATTGTATCCATGTAGGAAGGCCTCCGTATTGCGAAAGAAGTGTTTGTCGCAGTCGAAGAGTCCTGCATGGCGCGAAATCTCCTCACCGATACCGATGAGGGTGTCTATTCCTTTGGTATGCAGTAGAGCGGCCACCTGCCCGTACAGCTTTTCAGCCGGTAGGCCGCTTTGGCGAATGTCGGACAGAATCAGCACTTTGGGCTGCCCACCGGCCACTGAAGCCAAATAGTCCAATGATACGGCCAGAGAGTTGATATCTGAATTGTAGCTGTCGTTGATCAATTTGCAGCCGTTGATACCCTCTTTGAGCTCCATACGCATTGCAACACTTTGCAGCGAGGGAAGGGTTGCCAAGATTGACTTCAGATTGTATCCCAAGATGTCATATAGGGCAATAGCCTTGGCTGCATTTTCCAGCGAAGCCTGATCCCGATAGGGCAGTGTGCTCAAATCGTAATGGTTGGGATCGACGGCGCAGAGTTTGTGATCTGCGTAAGTGCAGGCGATCTGGTCTGTGACCCATTGATCGCCAGCGTTGTAGAGAATGGTGCGGGCGTGGCGGAACAGGATCAGCTTTTCTGAGAGTTTCTGTTCCAGGCTGGTAAAGTGCTCCTGATGGGCATCACCCAGGTTGGTAAAGATACCGATATCGGGGCGAATCATGGCTTCGAGACGCTCCATTTCGCCCGGCTCCGAGATGCCGGCTTCGATAATAGCTAACTGTTCGTCCCCCTCGATCATCAACAGCGAGAGGGCAACCCCGATCTGTGAATTGTAACTGCGGGGGCTGCGAAACAGTTTGATACCGGGAGGGCAGAGTTGGGCAATCCACTCTTTGGTGACGGTTTTGCCGTTACTGCCGGTGATGGCCACTAAGGTGCCTTTGAAATGGTCACGATGACTGCTGGCCAGCTTTTGCAGTGCCTGGATGGAGTTGTCGCAGCGGACAAACCCGGCTTCAGGATAGCGGGAGGTATCGATCTCCGAATCGATCAGAAAGGCTCGAACCCCCTCCTGGTAGAGGGTGGAGATATAATCGTGCCCATTGTGGTTGTTGCCACGAATGGCGACAAAAAGGGTTGCAGTAGGGTCGAATGGATTTCGACTATCGGTTATGATACGTTCGATTCGAGAGTTGCGGCCGGTCAAAATGCCGCCGGTGATCGATGCGATCTCCTCTAAACTGTAAGTCATCTCTTTGTATGTCTCTTTGAACGCTACAAAGTAAATGATTTTTTGGTCGTGTCATTCTTCCTTAGGTCTCTTTTTTGTAGCATGCATGTTTACAAGAGAGTAGGTCTACAAGAGAATGGTATAAATTTCAGATTGAAGATCTGACAAATAAAAATGACGTTCGGATGCTGGGTCGGGAGACAAGTGTGGCCACTGGTTGGTCAGATCGCTGGTCGGATTGCCGGTCGGAGAATGCCTAACTTCTCAGGATTCGAGCTGGATACGCACTGTAATTCGGTGTATGGATAGTTGGTCGTTATGCACCTTATGTTCCTTGCAACAGATATTGGCCGTGCCCGAACAATTTATTAATTATGGTCTCACCCTGTTTTTGTATGACGAAAATACGATCCCGGTTGCATCGGTACCGATCTCACTGACCTCTGTTTAACCGATTCCGATTCAATCGGAAAATATGGTGTCAGTACCGATCTAACGAGAATTGGTACGTTAATGGCAATTTATCAATGTAATCACAACTACCCATTAAAGGTCGAGCTTGACCACTGTGATACCGGCTCCGCCGGACTCTTCGTGTTCATCTTTGACACTCGAAACCAGATCAACCGTACGCAGATATTTGCGAATCTCCTCTTTGAGGGTTCCGGTGCCTTTGCCGTGAAGGATGCGTACCTCATTGAATCCAAGCATGATGGCGTCGTCGATGAACTCTTGGGTGGCATCCAAGGCTTCAGAAACACGCATTCCCCGCACATCGATCTGCTGGCTGAAATTGATTCGCCGCTGGGCCGTGTCAAATGCCGCTGCTGGAACTCCAACCGGTTTCAAGGTGCGAGTAACCTTTTTGTACTCCGAATTGGAGATCGCCTCTAACCGTTTCAGATCGATCGTTGTGCGGATCTGCCCAAATCCGACAATGGCCTTTTTGCCGCTCAGCTCCAAAACTTCACCGACAGCATCCTGTCCCTGAATTCGAACTTTGACGCCCGGCTCAATTGTCTTAGGTTTAACTTGATCCACTTTCGATTCGGTCTGTTGGGGTTGTGTGCTTTTGGCTTTACGCTCGGCACGACGCTGCTCCCGGGCGCGAAGCTGCTCGATTTTGCGATCGATCGCTGCGTCATCCACCATGGTTTGCTCCAACGACTCCTTATACTCTTCAATCTTACGGCGAACAAAGCGGGTCTTCTCCTTATCCGCCTGCGATTCGCGAATCACCCGAATCGTATTTTCAATCTGACGATTGGCCTCCGAAGTGATCTGTTGGGCTTGGGCTTTGGCCTCCTTTAACAGGCGGTTGCGTTCCGCCTTGATCGTCTCCAGTTCCGATTTGTATTTCTCGGCCAGCTCATCGACACGCTTTTCGGTCTGATGGATCTTGTCGCGTTTCTGCTCCCAATACCGACGGTCACGGGCAATCTCACGCAGTTGACGTTCCAGATTGATATGATCCGTACCAGCCTTCTCCGAAGCAGAGCGGATAATCTCTTCCGGCAGACCGATTTTGCGAGCAATTTCGATGGCAAACGAACTGCCCGGCTTGCCGGTCTCCAACCGAAAGAGCGGACGAATATTTTGTACGTCAAAGGTCATGGCACCGTTTAGAATCCCTTTGGCGTTGCTCGCATAGTATTTGATGTTGGAGTAGTGCGTCGTAATGATCCCGAAACAGCCTTTGGCCTCGAGCTGTTCCAAAACCGCTTCGGCAATGGCCCCTCCGATAATCGGTTCGGTACCGGTTCCGAACTCGTCGATCAGGATCAACGAACGGTCGTTGGCATGGCGCAGGATATTCTTCATGTTGAGCAGATGCGAGCTGTAGGTACTCAAATCGTTGTCGATCGACTGCTCATCCCCAATATCAATAAAAATGCTTTGGAAAATTCCCATCTCTGAGTTCTCCGAAGCCGAAATAAGCAAACCGCACTGCAACATGTATTGCAGGAGTCCGACGGTTTTCAGGCAGACCGATTTTCCGCCGGCATTCGGACCGGAGATGACCAAAATGTGTTTTTCACGGGTTAAGGTCAGATCCAGTGGAACAACGCTTTTGTTCTCTTTGCGGAGAGTTTGGGCCAAAAGGGTATGGCGGGCATTTTTCAACAAGATGGAGCTCTGCTCTTCAATGATTGGCATTGTGCAGTCGTTGTCGAGTGCAAAGCGGGCCTTGGCCCGGATCAGATCCATGGTCGTCAGGTACTCTCCGGAGTGGGCAATGCCGGGCAGTTCGGGGCGCAACATGTCCGTAAAACGGACCAGTACCCGAACCACTTCACGCCGCTCCTCATACTCCAACTCTTTGAGTTCGTTATTGATCTCAACCACCTCGACCGGCTCAATATAGACTGTTTTGCCGGTAGCCGATTCATCGTGGACAAACCCTTTGATCTTGCGTTTGTTGGCCGCATTGACCGGGATAACAGCCCGTCCTTCACGGATCGAGATCGAGGCGTCAGCATCGACCAATCCTGAGGCCTGAGCCTGCGACATGATCTGTTGCAGACGGCGGGAAATTTGGCCTTCACGTTCATGGATGGCCCGGCGGACTGCATATAATTCAGGGGAGGCGCTATCTTTGACTTTGCCGAAACGGTCGATGATCGAATCGATATGGTTAATGATGTCGGGAAAACCCTCCACGTCCCGACACAACTCCTTCAAACGGGGATATTTGGCTCCACTTTCGCTGTTGAAAAAACGGACCAGTTCGTATGCAGCGGTCAAACCTTTGCGCAGAGTCAAAATTTCGGAGGTTTCGAGAAAGGTTCCGGTTACTTCGGCCTTTTTCAGAAACGGTGCAGTATCAACGTAGTTGTTTTCCGGAAAGTCGCTTTCGAGCATCAGGATAGTCCGCATTTCGAATGTTTCTTCGAGCAGACGGACAATTTCATCGCGTGAGGTGCTGAAATGAAGCTCGGCGAGTTTGGTGCGAGCCCCGTCCGTAATACACAGTGCTGAAATCTGATTGCGGATACGGTCGAAACCTATTTTGGATTCAAAATTTTCGGGGTAGATCATCTCCTTTTATATAAGTAAAGCGCGCTTCGGAGAGCCGTGCGCGCCGGATCGGTGTGGAACTATCCGCACTATTCGCGGTTGCGTCCTCCTCCGAATACCGATATATTGATGTAACGTTTAGGGTTAGCCTTGATGTCGTGGAGCAGGGCAGAGAGGTTGGCCGAGGCATCCACCAATGAGTCGTACAGTGCTTGATCGTTAACAAACTTGCCGATCGTTCCCTCGCCGCTGTTGACTTTGTTCAGCGTTGCATTGAGCTGGTCGAGAGTCTGGGTCATTTCGGCAATGGCGGTCGGGAATTTCGATTGGCTTAACGAGTCGGAGAAGCGATCAACGTTGGTCAGAATATTGTCGATCTGTCCCTCTTTATCCTTCAGCATTTGAGACAGAGAGTTGAGGTTGGCAATAATGTTGCGCAACGAGCCTTTCTCTTCGGTCATCACTTCGTTGAGATTGCCGGTGATAGAGGCCATGTTGTTGACTGTGGCGTTAAGCCCAGCACGATTATCTGCCAAAATTGCATTGAGGTTATCGAGCGTAACGGTCAATCGTGAAATGACATCATTGGCCCGTTGTTTGATAAACTCGAATTCGCTGCCAGCTGTCTCCAAAAAATCTTTGTTGATCTCAGAGTAGAGTGTATCGCCCGGCTGCAACATTTCCGGAGAAGAACCCAATACGATCTCAATGGCTTTCCCGCCCATGATCCCATCGCTGTAAATCAATGCTTTTGAATCTTTCGGGATAGGGTATTTCGATTTTACCGCGAAGGTTACCACAACATTCTGTGATTTCGATGGATCATAGCTCATACTGCTGACCGTACCGACCTTAAATCCTTTGATAACGATGGAAGCAGAGGGCTGCAAGCCATTCACCTGATCATAGACGGCGTAGTACTCGTTATCTGAGGCGAAAAGGTCTTTGCTTTTCAGGAAGTTGATTCCCCAGTAGAGGAGAGCAAGCATGGCTACTCCAAAAAAGCCTATTTTGAATTCGCGGCTGAATTTCAGTTTTTTCATCTGTTTAGTCTCTTGTCGTTAGTACGCTGTTGAAGTCAAATCGTGTTGCTTCAACAATTTGAGCGACTTTGTGTTGTCCGTTTTCGATGTGTCGCGCATCGCTGGGTTGGATATCAATCTTTCGTTTTGTATCGTTCAATCAGATTGACATCATCACCTTGGTTACTCCATTTTACGTGCTTCGGAAACCGTGATGCGTTTCCCGTTGCAGAAAGGAACCATAAAGGCATCTTTGAACTGAGCCCGAACCTTCCTCTGCAAAGATAACGCTTCTTGGTAAGTTGGCACGCATCCGACATAATATTTATATACTCCGCCAACAATCATTTCGGTAACTTCGCCCCGGTAGGGCCCGAAACGTGATGAGTTTTTAGGTACTTTACGATCCGAAGTCATCACTTGAATTCGGTATTCAACTTTGCCTTTGGACGTATTGGCTGATGTATTCTTGCTGTCTTGGGAACGTGAGACCGATGAGTTATCGTTGCCTGCAGGGTCATCGTTACGATCCATCTCCCGATCTTCGGCAGCAGAGAGATTGTTCAGCGTTTGCCAGGAGGTTTGCCCTTCTGATTTGGCTTTGTATTCACTGAAAGCGTTGAACAAAGAGCGCGCCAATTTTTCTTGTCCGCTGCGGGTAATGAGCATTTGGCGATCTGCCGTATTGGAAATGAACCCCAGTTCAGTCAGGATACTGGGCATAGCTGCGTTCCAAAGGACAAGAAATCCAGCCTGTTTAACGCCCCGATTCCCCATCGTCGTGTGTTTTACATACTGCTTCTGAATCATATTTGCCAAAGTCAGGCTTTGGCTTTGATACGAATATTGCATCAAAGAAAAGATGATGAATGATTCCGAAGAGCCCGGAACATAACCCTGGTATTTGGCTGAGTAATCATCCTCGAGGGTGATGACGTCGTTCTCCTTCATGGCGATGTCGAGGTTCTTGCCCGCTTTGTCCACACCCATTACAAAAGTTTCGGTTCCGGCAGCCGCTGAACTTTGGGCGGCATTGACATGAATGGAAAAAAACAGATCGGCACCGGCTTTGTTGGCAATGTTACCTCGATCGTACAACGGAATAAACACATCGGTCTTGCGGGTGTAGATAACCTCCACATCAGGGAAATTCTCTTTGATCAGTTCTCCGAGTCGAAGGCCGACTTGCAACACAATATCTTTCTCTTTGTATTGTTTATATGAACATCCGGGGTCTTTGCCTCCATGTCCGGGATCGATGACGATTTTGCGAATGCCGACGCGGGTTGCCGTCTGTGCGAACGATAGATTGGAATACAACAAGGTGCCCAAAAAAAGAAGCGGAAGCACCCAAAGACGGCGTTTTGTTACTTTCATTGCGTCGAACGTTAGGGAACTCTGTTTTTTTTTACCTATTTTTGCCCTGGAAAAGTGATTACTCCCCGCGGGTCAGTGCAAAATTAAATATTTGTAGGGAATTGCGCATAAAAAAAACGAAATATATCATTTCCGCTTTTTTGGTCATGGCGATGGTTTCGCAGACCGTATTCAGTCGTTCCGGTGGGGTTGAACATCCGGAAATGAGTGCGTACCCGCAATCACCGGTGAGGGAGCAGCCTGCAGTCAAATCTGATACTGCATCGAAGCCTCTCCCCAAACCCCTTATCCTCGATTCACTGACTCTCGATTCTTTGGTACGAGCCGACAGTATCCGGCGTCGTGATAGCTTGTTGCGGGCCGATACCCTGCGTCGTGTGGCTGCAGCGCTGCAGAGTGATACCCTGTTGCGTCCTGCTGCGGACTCAGTGCCGATTTACCGCAAACCCTTTTTGGATGATGTGATCAACGGTGAGAATGAGGATTCACTGGTGTATCAGGTGCAAAAAAAGGTGGTTTACATTTACGAAAAAGGAGATGTCAAGTACCAGAAAATGAACCTGAAGGCAGACTTCATGCGGATCGATATGGATCATAAGGAGATCTATGCTTATGGACGTCCCGATACGGTGGAGTTGGAGGAACCGACCGAGGAGGGAGATACTGTGAAGATTGTCAATACTCGCCCGGAGTTTATCGATGAGGGGGCCTCTTATACGATGGATACGATTACTTACAATCTTGATTCCAAGAAGGCACGTATCAAGGGAGTGGCTACTCAAGAGGGGGAGGGTTATATTCAGGGTGTACGTGTCAAGAAGATGCCCGATAATACGATTAATATTGCCAACGGACGTTATACGACATGCGATGCGGAGAATCCCCACTTTTATATGGCGATGACCAAGTCGAAAACGATTCCAGGGAAGAAATCCGTTTTCGGACCTACCTATTTGGTGATGGAGGATGTGCCGATCTATTTTCTCGGTTTACCGTTCGGGTTCTTCCCGATCTCCAATACCCGCAAATCAGGCTTTTTGATCCCATCGTACGGTGAGGAGACTGTCAAAGGTTTCTTCTTGCGTGATGGCGGTTACTATTTTACGATTAAGGATTATGCTGATGTAGCGGTTACGGGTGGTTTCTATACTATGGGTTCATGGGAGGCCGATGTTGCGTCACGTTATGTGAAACGATACAAATATCGTGGTTCATTCGATATTAACTTCTCAAAAGACATTATCGGAGAGAAGGGAGATGCCGATTATATCAATCAGAATAACTTCCGGGTAACCTGGTCGCATCAGCAAGATCCGAAGTTCAAGCCCAATTCAACATTTTCGGCCAGTGTGAACTTCTCTACCAGTGGATACAACAAGTATGCGGCTCAGAATATGAACGACTATTTGAGTAGTCAAACCAACTCAAGTATCTCTTATTCGCATACCTGGTCCAAGGTTTCGTTATCGATGAACCTCCAGCACTCGCAAAATTCTCAGGATTCATCGGTACAGCTCTCTTTCCCGAACATTGTGTTGAATGTATCACGTATTAACCCTTTCCAACGCAAGAATCCGGTCGGAAAGCAGCGTTGGTATGAAAAGATTTCTTTACAATATACCGGTACCTTTGGTAACTCAGTTAGTACCAAAGAGAAAGATCTTTTTACGGAAAAGATGTTTAAAGGGATGCGTTCCGGTATCAACCATCAGATTCCGATTCAAACGTCGTTCAATCTGCTGAAATACATCAATATCAACCCCTCGATTAATTATCAGGAACGTTGGTATTTTCAGAAGATAGAGAAAGAGTGGGACCCGGTGGCCAAACAGGTGGTGGATAGCGATACGACCTGGGGCTTTTATCGATTGTACAATTACAGTATGTCTGTAGCTGCAACAACCAAAATATACGGTACCTATCTGTTTAAGAAAAAGGATGGGTTAATCCGGGCTATTCGTCACATGATTACACCGTCAATCAGTTTTAGTTATACTCCGGATTTTGGTAAAAACGGATATGGCTATTACAAACAGGTGCAGAGCGATACAACAGGCCATATCATGACCTATTCACCGTTCCAAAATGGACTGTATGGTGTCCCGAGCTCCGGTCCCAATATGTCTATGAGTTTTGGTATCTCACAAACTCTGGAGGCAAAAGTGCGTGATCGGCGAGACACGTCAGGAGTCAGAAAAATCAAATTGATTGATAATTTCAGCATCAATTCCTCCTATAATTTCTTGGCCGACTCGTTGAATTTGGCTCCGTTCTCTTTGAGTTTACGTACGACATTGACCAAAAATGTCGCTTTGAATGTGTCGGCCACACTTGACCCGTATCAGGTCGATCCGGTATCTGGAAACCGTATCAATCGTTTCATGATCAAAAAGGGATCTTTGGCTCGATTGACCAGTGTGCAAACCTCGTTTGGCTACTCGTTCAACTCAGGGAAATCGAGCAGCAGTGGTCAACCTGCCATGAACGATATTAATAGTGGAATGAATGTTCCCGTGGAAAATGCCGATATGTTCGCCCAACCCGGATTCACGGAGTTGGATCCCAATACACGACGTATGATGATGGCGTCACGGTATTATGATTTCAGTATTCCGTGGAACTTGGGTCTTAATTATAGTTTTAGCTATACCAATACCGGTAACCGAAAAAGTGTTGTACAAACGCTTGGTTTCAACGGTAGTTTGAACTTGACGCCGAAGTGGGGTGTGACGTTCAACGGCGGTTATGACTTTGTGGCAAACAAGCTGACCCCGGGTACTGTGACGTTGACCCGTGATCTGCACTGTTGGCAGATGAGTTTCATGTGGGTGCCGATCGGCTTCCGCAAGAGCTGGAGTTTTACGATTGGGGTCAAGGCCGCTACGCTGCGTGACTTGAAGTATGACCGTCGTAACAGCTTCTACGACAATCTTTACGATCAGTATTAAAAGTTTTATCATGTCTGATACTTCATTATATGCTGCACAATCTCCCAGTGCAGCTTCTGTTGATATGCAAACAACAACTGAGATCAATCCGTTACTTGAGTCGTGGCCAGGTCCGCATGCGACACCGGCTTTTGATCGGATTCATAATGAACATTACATGCCGGCTTTTCAGCAGGCTTTGGCCGAAGCCCGGGCAGAGGTAGAGGCCATTGTCGCCAATACGGATGAACCGACCTTTGCCAATACCATCGAATCGCTGGAGTTCAGTGCAGACGACTTGATGATCTATGCAATCTGTTTTTTAATCTCAATGAGGCTTGTACGGACGATGAAATGCAGCGCATAGCCCTGGAGGTTTCGCCGTTGTTGACAGCCTTCAGTAATGATGTAAGTCTTAATCCGGCACTGTTCGATCGGGTCCGCAAAGTGTATGAAAAACGGGCCGATTTGACCTTGACTACGGAGCAGAATCGCCTTTTGGAGAAGAGTTACAAAGGTTTTGTACGGGGAGGAGCGGCTCTTGCCGATGCAGATAAGGAGCGTTTCCGGGAGTTGACGACCGAATTGGGCCAGTTGAGTCTGCAATTTAACCAGCATGTCTTGGCGGCAACCAATGCCTTTACGCTGCATCTGACTGATCCCGCGCAGGTGAACGAATTGCCGGAGTCGGTTCGCGAGGGAGCAGCTACCGAGGCACACGAACGAGGCTTAGAAGGGTGGATGATTACGTTGCAGGCTCCGAGCATGGTTCCGTTTATGACCTATTCATCGAATCGGGAGCTTAAAGAGCAGTTGTGGCGTCGTTATAACAGTCGTTGCTACGGCGATGAGCAGGACAATCGCGAACTTGTCAAACGGATTGTCGCTTTGAGGTTGGAGGTGGCCCGGCTGTTGGGTTATGAGACCTATGCCGCTTATGTGCTCGAGGAGCGTATGGCGGGCACACAACAACGTGTGCAGCAGTTTTTGAGCGAACTGCTCGATCGGGCCATTGAACCGGCCCGAAACGAGGTGAAGGAGGTGGCCGATTTTGCTCGCAGCGAAGGGGCTGATTACGAGTTGATGCCTTGGGATTATGCCTACTGGCAGGAAAAACTCAAACAGGCACGTTACACCTTCGATGAAGAGATGTTGAAGCCCTACTTCCGCCTGGAAAATGTGCAACGTGGAGTTTTTTTGTTGGCTGAAAAGTTGTACGGGTTGACTTTCCGTGAAAATAGTGATATTCCGGTTTATCATCCGGACGTGAAGGCTTTCGAGGTATGTGATGGTGACGGAACCTTCCTGGCGGTGCTCTATATGGACTATTTCCCGCGTGCCTCGAAACGGGGTGGCGCCTGGATGACTGAATTCCGTCCGCAATACATTGAAAAAGGACATGAGGTGCGTCCGCTGATTTCGGTCGTATGCAATTTTACGAAACCGACCCGGGAACAGCCCTCGTTGCTCACCTTTGATGAGGTAACCACGCTGTTGCATGAGTTTGGCCACGCGCTGCACGGAATGATGGCGAAGGGAACCTATCCGAGCCTGACCGGGACCAGCGTGTACCGCGATTTTGTTGAACTGCCTTCACAGATCATGGAGAATTGGGCGACCGAAAAAGAGTATCTCGATCTGTGGGCCGTACATTACCAAACCGGTGAAAAGATTCCGGCCGAGCTAGTGCAAAAGGTGATCGATGCAAAGAATTACCAGGCTGCCTATCGGCACATTCGTCAGGTGTCGTTCGGGTTGATTGATATGGCTTGGCATACGGTTACTGCTCCGGTTACGGAGGATGTGGCCCGTTTTGAGCAGCAGGCGGTTGAAAAGACCCAATTGTTGCCCCGTGTTGAAGGACAGTGCATGTCTACGGCGTTCGGCCATATTTTTGCTGGAGGATACGCTGCAGGATATTACGGGTACAAATGGGCAGAGGTGCTCGATGCGGATGCCTTTTCGTTGTTCCACGAACAGGGAATTTTCAACCGTGAGGTGGCCTCATCTTTCCGGCATGATCTGCTGGAAAAGGGCGGTTCAGAGGATCCGATGACCCTATATGTTCGTTTCCGGGGACATGAACCCGACAGCAAGGCCCTTTTTGACAGGATGGGTATTCCGATTCGAAAAATTTGAAAAATGCGATCGTTTCTGCGTAAGTTTGCCCAATATGAGTTGAAAGCAGGCTCTGAGTAGAATAGAGCGGAGAAGAATTGGCCGATTGTGTTATCAGAAAAGGTTTGGATGGTTATCCCTTTTTGTTGCTCATTAATGCCTTTTTAGCGACAAAAGCCTTTTAGCATTTGACCTTTAGCAGCGATTGCCAATCGGTTGTATAGTTCGGAGAGAGGTGATCCCGTTTCATTTTGAAGGGCTCGAATCCCTCGGCAGCCACCACCACCTTATGCTTTCCATAGGTGTCGTTTAGCTTGTCCAAAACGTTCATCAACTTGTCGTGCTTTTCTCGATTCCCGTTGCCAAACAGCTCCTGCTGCATCCCTTTGCGGGGTGATATATCGGAAAGAATCACACCGGCCCGTTTGTATTCAAACCCCGGGCGGTAAATCTCACGCAACAGTCGTGCCGCCTGAGCGGTAAGCTCCAGGGTGCTGTCGGTCGGATGGGGTAGTTTGGCCAGTCGGCTTTCGTACTGTTGGGGCAGGTCGTCCCGGTGCGGATTTGTACGGATAAATAGCTGCAACTGGCTACACAGACTCTGTTGTTGGCGCAACTTGGCAGCACATGCCGAAGCATATTGGGCTACACATTCGTGCAGCTCATCGGGGTCGGTGATATTGTGGGCAAAGGTGCGGGTCGTGGCAATCTGCTGCTTTTCGGGCGGCATCTGTTCGAATCCGATACAAGAGACTCCTTGCAGCTCTTTCCAGGTTCTCAGCCCGACAATACTCATCTGGCGATGCACCCACTCCTGTGGCATTTGGGTGAATTCGTAAGCCGTTCGAATGTGAAACGAGGCGAGCATTTTCGAGTGACGACGCCCAATGCCCCAGACATCCTCTATCGGAAATTTTCGAAGCACCTTTTCAATATCTTCGGGGCGGTGCATATAACAGCATCCTTTCAGTTTGGGATACTGTTTGCAGAGCTTGCTTGCAATTTTGGCTAATGTTTTGGTCGGAGCGATGCCGATGCTGACTGGAATGCCGGTCGAACGCCGGACCGTGTAGGAGAGTCGATGACCGAAACTGTCCAATTGGTTTTTCGGAATGTCACGAAGATCCAAAAATGCTTCGTCGATCGAATAGATCTCTGTCGGCACGTGTCGTTTGAGGATGGTCATGACACGTCGGGACATATCCCCGTAGAGTACAAAGTTGGAGGAGAAGGCTCGGACCCGGTTATAGCGGATCAGGTCACGCAGCTCGAAGAAGGGTTGTCCCATGCGGATGCCTAACTGTTTGGCCTCATTGGAACGTGCGATGACACAACCGTCGTTGTTGGACAACACCACAATGGGGTGCCCGTTGAGTGACGGGTTGAATACGCGTTCACAGCTCGCGTAAAAGTTGTTGCAATCGCAGAGGCCGTACATCAGCGGAACATATTGATCGAGGAGCGAACCACTCCCCATACGGTAAACTCATCATCCGGATTCACCTCAATCGGTTTGTAGCGTTTGTTGGCCGGCAGAAGCGTAATTTTACCTTCCTGGATTCGGATCCGTTTGAGGGTGAACTCCCCATCCAGAAAACAGACCACAATGTCGCCGTCCTGGGGGTGGAGCGACTTGTCCACCACCAACAGATTGCCGTCATAGATACCGGCATCCTGCATGCTGTCCCCCTCGACCCGAACAAAAAAGGTTGCTGCACTATCTTTGATCAGTAGTCGGTTCAGATCGAGCGATCCCTCGACAAAGTCTTCGGCCGGAGAGGGAAAACCTGCATGTACTCCCGAAGAGGCTAAGGGAAGTTCAACGGTTGAATCGGTGTGTGCTTCGTATGCAGTGAGTTCTATATGATCGTTTCCCATGGCAATGTCTCCGTATGACGATGTGAAGTTACCGATTTTTTATTTAAACGGATTCAATAGGCACAACGGTATGCACCGGATCGGTGTCCGGATCGTCGTCTCGTTGCAGATAAACCCGGGGTGAGGTGCCGGTAATCTGTTTGAAAACTCGGTTGAAATTGTTGGGGGTGTTGAATCCTACTTCGTATGCAATCTCTTGGATGGTCTTTTCACGATCAGTCAGCAGTTCGATGGCTCGTAAGATGCGCCAATGGTTGACCAAACTGCTGAACCGGATTCCCGAGGTGTGGAACAGACGGCTCAGATTGCGGGTCGAGAGATTGAATCGGGAGGCCAGCAGCTCCATGTCGAGTCGGTCGCTCAGGTGGCGGTTGATGTAGTTTAATATGGGAGTCAATCGTGGATCGTTAGGAATAATTAGTGGACGGAGTAAAAACGGTTCCGTAGGATTGATCTGAGGCATCAGATTGAAAAAACTGGATGCATAGCGATAAAGATCAGGTTGAGTGCGACTTTGGATACAAGGGGCGTGTGATGCAATAAACTTCATGTTCTCACCGATCAGGGGGCGAATTCCCCAAATGTAAAACAGCGCTTTGGGATCCTGTTCGTTTTCGATGGGCAGATTGATGTAGAAAACAGTCAGTGAAACCTGTCGGCTGTTGCTGGATACTTTGTGTTTGGTGCGACTCGGAATCCAGGCCAGATGTCGTTCGGGTACAAAGTAATTATTCGAACCGATCTTGATGTGCAGGGTTCCTGACAAGGTGTATATGATTTGGAATTTCTCATGCGCATGTGTGGGCAGGTTGATCGCTTCCCAACCGGTCCGTTTGATCAGAATCTCCTCTGTATCCGATTCTCCAATATGAGCAAGGTATCTGCGCTGTTCTTCGTTCATTGTTTTGGCGGAAAATGGTAATATTATTGCATAATTTGCAAAAACGGAGCAAATTTAAAGGAATACTTTTGCATCGTCAAATCACGAAGTCAATCCCTGAGTCTTATTTTGACTTTTTTGATAGTGCAGGTTCCAGTTTTTGTGGACTGAAGCCTGAGATAAGGATGCATATATCACTACGAGAAAAGGTCGAGTGAATGGGATAAGCAGCGAATGTAATAGGACAGAAGGGTCTCTCTGTTGTCGTTGCAGAGGATATTTAGTCGGTATCTGTTTGATACACGATTGATTGGATGGAGACGTTGCCCTGATTTGATGTGCGTGTTAGAAGATGCTCCTTGGAGAGTATTTTGGCTGTAACCGTGCGGCCACAACGCAGATGAGGTTTGACACCGGTAAAAGGTTACCGGTTGGTTGGAGGTTGATGAATGTGAATATGATAGGACGAGGACGAATTTTTTTTAGCGGTATTTTCCTTTTGAGTTCTTTATGTAGTGCGTCTGCCCAGTCTGTCTCTCTCAGCATTGACGAGATGTTTCGACTGGCCGATCAGAACAGCAAGAGCATTCGAATGCACGAATTGGCCATCAGTGAGGCTGAACAGGGCGTGAAGGTGGCCAAAGATGGTCGTTTGCCGTCGATCGGTTTCGGACTGGAACTCCAATATATCGGAGATGGATGGTTGTCGGATCGGGACTTTTCGAATGGAGTCCATGCCGATATGCCTCATTTCGGTAACTCTTATGTGATCAAGGCTTCGCAGGTGGTTCTGTGTCGCGTAATATTGAATCGAGTCGTCTGTCACAGCAGATGACGGAACAGGAGTACGCCAACAATCGCCAAAATGTGCGTTTCCTTTTATTAGGCCACTATCTGGATCTGTTTCAACTCAACAATCAAAAGGTCGTTTACGAAAAAAATATCGAGCAGACACGCCTGCTGGTCAAAGATATGCAGGCCTCTTATCGTCAGGGAACCGCTCTCAAAAGTGATATTACCCGTTATGAACTTCAACTTCAGAATCTGGAGCTTGCTCTTACCTCTGTTAAGGATAAGATAGATATTCTCAGTTATCGTTTGGCGACCACTATCGGTTTGGATCCAGGGGTGCAGATTGTGCCGGATTCGATGGAGTTGCGCAAACTGACTGTTGAGGATCTTAGTGAAGCGAGTTGGATGCAGCAGTTGGAGGAGTCTCCTTCCATTCGGTTGGCTGATCTGAAAATTGCCCAAGAGGAGAATCGGGAGCAGAAATTGCGGGCAGTCGTCCACAGGTAAAGGTTTTTGCTACCAACGATTTTACCGGACCGATTTTGATTGAGGTGCCTCCGTTAAATAAAAACTTTACCAATTGGTATGCCGGGGTAGGCATCTCCTACAATATCGACGCGCTGTTCCGTACCGGGAAGAAGTTGCGTCAGGCCAGGTTTGCAACGCAAAAGATGGAGGAGGCGCGCAATCTGGCGCTCGAGGAGGCTGAAAATTTGGTGCATGCGGCCTATGTTAATCTCAATGAAGCCTATATTCGACTGCGGACACAGCGTAAAAGTGTCCAGCTGGCGCATGAAAACTTCAATATTGTTCGCCAACGTTATGTGAACGGTCTGGCCCTGATTACCGATATGCTCGATGCCAGCAATACGCAACTCGACATGGAGTTGCAGTTGGCCAACTACCAGATTGGTATCATTTACCAGTACTATTTGCTGAAGAAGATCACCGGAACGATTTAACATCTTAATTTTTTGTTGGGATGCGTTTTTCTCCCTTCTTGATGATTTTGTTCAGTTGTTTCTATTCTCTAAATGTTCGTTTTGTAAAATAGAGGTTATGCTTAAGATAAAACACTAGTGTCCCGTTAAGGGACTGTTAAGAGTTTATAATTGATTTATTTTTAGTT
>ERZ791624.222-NODE-222-length-42458-cov-2.223145_pt1 | contig 42458 bp, 38 predicted proteins | sample MGYA00510058_ERZ791624 | MGnify/ENA primary metagenome ERZ791624 (study PRJEB30046, sample SAMN00715158) | human gut metagenome | study: EMG produced TPA metagenomics assembly of the A metagenome-wide association study of gut microbiota in type 2...
TTTCTCCCCCTCCCCTAAATAAAAAAAGCCCGGCCACCACCCCGGCCCGGCTTCTTAAAAATAAGCAGAAATCAAATAGAGCTTACGCTCTCTGTGTTTTTTAAACTAAATGGAACCAGTTCATGTGTGGCCGGTTTGTTGAGATCAATCATGCCAAACAGCAGATCAATGCTTTTTCTGGCAATCTTTTCATACCCCTGACAAACCGTCACAATCTTTGGATTATAATAATCTGCAAGAAGTGTTCCGTCAAATCCGATCACCGAAATATCCTCCGGCACCCGCAGACCCGCATCAAAAATCGCGCGCATAGCACCAACTGCCATCACATCACTCATGGCAAAAACCGCTGTAATGGATCTTTTGGAAGCCAGCATCCGGTTCATGGCATTGTATGCACTCTCATATGAGAACCGCGCTACCGCATAACTTTCTTCCTCAAATTCACAGCCATGTTTTATAAAGCTGCGCTTCGCTCCTGCTTTACGGTATTTACTTGGGGAAGATAATGCCATATCTCCCCCGATAACAGCAATATCGCGATGTCCGTGATCAAACAGATAATCAACCGCCATCTCCGCAGCTGCCATATCATCTGTTGAAACCGATGCAAGATTCCGAAATCCCAGTTTATCCGCCCGATCTGTCACCAGCACACACGGAACATTGACCAGTTCAAATTCTTCATGAAAGTACTGTATATTACCTCCAAGGAACAAAATCCCCATTGGCTTATGTTCCCTGCACATCCGCACAGCCTCTTTCACTTCATCTGCATCTTCATCCAGATAATGCACCCGCAGGGAATAATCCGATCCCTCAATAGTATCCTGAATCACCTCTATAATATTTGTAAACAGCATATTCGAAGTACCTTTTACGAGAATCAGAATACTCTGGCTCACGGTCTGTTTTAAATGCTTGGCATTGTTATTTGGTACAAACTGGTAAGCTTCCACAATTCGCATAATGCGGTCACGGGCTTCTTCGCTGACATCTCTTCTTCCATTCAGGACACGGGAAACCGTACTGACAGAATATCCTGCCTCTTTCGCAATATCTACAATTGTCATTCCTTCACCTCGTATATACAGACGAAATGTCTATTTTCTAGCCCTTGACAGCACCTGCAAGAACTCCTTCTATTATATATTTCTGGCACGCAATATAAAAGATAATAATTGGCAGAATTGCAAGAACAAGTACCGCCATCATGGCACCCCAGTCGATCTGTCCATGACTCTGCTTCAGAAACTGGATCGCAATTGGAATGGTTTTATACTTATTAATATTCAGCACCAGACTCGGCAGAAGGTAATCATTCCATACCCACATCGCCTCAAGGATTGCTACCGTTACCGTCGTTGGCTTTAAAATTGGAAAAACCACCTTAAAAAAGGTCTGTAATGGTGTACATCCATCAATCATTGCAGCTTCTTCAATTTCCAGGGAAATTCCCTTTACAAAGCCGGTAAACATGAAAACGGCCAGCCCCGCTCCAAATCCCAGATATACAACAATAATTCCAAGAGGATTGGACAGATGTAAAAGGTTTGCAAATTTTGATAACGTAAACATTACCATCTGGAATGGAACAATCATGGAAAACAGACACAGTACATAAATTGTTTTCGTCACTTTTGTATGGACTCTGGTAATATACCATGCACACATGGAGCAGCAGATAATAATCAATGCAACCGAGCCTACTGTAATAAACAGGGAAATCCCAAAACTGTTCCAGAAATTTGTCTTACGGATACCGTTGGAATAGTTCAGCCAGCCACAGAATGCACGTTCAACACCATGGATAAATTTATCCCAGCCAGCGGAAAGCGGCTCTGTTCCAAGTGTAAACGGATGTCTGAAAATAAAGGCTTTTCTTTTAAAGGAATTTAAAAGGACTACCAGAATTGGTGCAATCCATAAAATGCTGATAACCGTAAATGCCAGTGTCCAGATCCAGCCATGTTTTGCCTGACGGACAGCACTTACCTGATTGTTATTCTTTTTAGCCATTAGTCCTGCACCTCCTTGCTTGTGGTCAGTTTATTCTGAATCAGCGCAATAACTGCAACCAGAATAAAGAAGATAACCGCTTTAGCCTGACCAACGCCCTGCCATCCGGTCGTGCCGTACATTGTGTCATAAATATTTAATGCCAGAAGCTGTGACATCTTAGCCGGATTACCACCGGTCAGAGCGAAGTTCTGATCAAATAACTTAAATCCATTGGTCAGCGTCAGGAATGTACAAATGGTGATCGTCGGCATCAGCATCGGAAGTGTTACATGCCGGAGCAGCTGCCAGGAATTTGCACCATCAATCTTTGCCGCCTCGATTAATTCTCCAGGAATATTCTGGATTCCTGCAATATAGATAATCATCATATATCCGATCTGCTGCCAGCATACTACAATAATCATACCCCAGAACGCATACCACTGTGTGGATACGATTGTCTTGGAGAAATTGGATAATACGCTGTTAAAAATCATCAGCCAGATATAACTGAGTACGATACCACCAATCAGGTTTGGCAGGAAAAATACGGTACGGAAAAGATTGGTACCCCTGATGCCTTTGGTAAGTGCCATCGCAATGAGAAATGAAATCACATTGATGATCAGCACCGATACAACCGTAAATAACGCTGTATACCATAATGAATGAATAAATGTTGTGTCTAACTTTCCGTTTACAAAAAAGATTCTCGAATAGTTCTGTAACCCTTTCCATTTCCAGTCTGTAACGGTTGTGAACTTACAAAAAGATAAGAAAATCCCATATACAAACGGTACAATAAATCCAATTGCAAATGCAATCATTGTCGGAAGCAGAAAAATCGGGAAATATTTTTTAATTGCTTTTTCCATAATACATTCCTTTCACTAACTGCAGCCCCTGCCAGTACCAGCCCGCACTGCAGGTGCTTCTTTAAAAAAAGGAGTAAGCGGCATGCCACTTACCCCTTTTCCCATCATCTTTGATTACTGTGCATCATCTTCATGGGCGATCTTCCACTGATTTGCCCATCCATCAACAAATGCGGTCTTTACAGCATCCCACTCACCTTCACCTGCGGTATAGGCAGTCAGGGCAGAAACAACATCCGCTCTCCAGTCATCTACGTTTGGAGTAGCATTGAAGCTCCATGCTACAGATGTTTTTCCGTCAGTCATTAACTTGTTTGCAGCCTGTGCAAATGCATTCTTTGTCTCGTAATCACCTGTAAATGTATCATATGGAGCAGTAAGTCCCATCTGATTTGTAATGGCATCACGTCCCTCGTCAGAAGTGATTACCCAGTTTAAGAACTCAAGTGTTGCATCAATATCTTCCTGAGATGCCTTTGCGTTCACTGCCCAGTAGTTCTCAGTACCAACACAAAGTCCTTCATTCTCATCATCTACACCAAAGTAAATTGGCATCATGGATAAGTCATCTGCTGTAACGGCATATCCGTTTTCCTCGTTTGTTAACGGAGAGAACTCCCAGTCACCATTCTGGTAGAAGACTGCCTCTCCCATACCAAACTCAGACTCTGCATTTAATGCACCAGAATTTAATGTCTTAGGATCTGCTGCGGAATCAGATACATACATATCCCATACGTTTTTGAAGTTATCAAGATAAGTTCCCTTAATGGACTCTTCCCCGGCTGTAAGGTCACATCCATCATCCTTGAACTCATAGTACAGTGGCATATTTGCAAGATGTCCGGAAAATCTCCAAGAAGATCCGTCATCCAGTCCTGCGGAAGCAAATGCCTCTGTCAGGTCAGTTCCAAGTTCCTTATTGATGTCATCAATACGGGAATTGATGTCATCTGCAACTTTCTTTAAAGTATCAAAGTTGTTAATCTCATCTACCGAAGAAACTACAGCACCATCCATGCCACAGTATCCTTCCAGAATTGTCTTGTTGTAGATCAGACCGTAGCACTCATAGCAGTTTGCAATGGCAGCTACCTTATCATCATAGTTGATTACAAGAGACTTATCTGTCAAGTGCTTGTAAAGTTCAGAGTCCTTCAGATCATATGTATAATCGTTCCATGTCTGTGCTGCGGAAGAATTTCCTACATTGAAGATGGTAGGTGCATCCGACTTTGCCATCTCGGACTGTAATGTTGTGTTGTACTGTCCGTCTGCTGCGGTAAGCACATTTACCTCTACACCTGTCTGATCGGTATAGGTCTCTGCCAGATTCTGCCAGGCTTCGTCTGTCTCTGGTTTAAAGTTTAACATGTAAACCTTTCCGGAACTCTTGCTGGTCTTGTCTCCACCCTGTGTGGATGTGCCACCCTTATCGCTTCCGCATCCTGCGAATGCTGTGACAACCATTGCGGCAACCATTAATGCTGATACAATTTTCTTTTTCATATTTTCACCCTCCTGAAATAAATACGTTCGTAGCGTTACCGTTCATACGGCAGCTCCTGATTGAAAACGTTCACGGCAATGTTTCCGGTAACGTTTTCAGTAAGCAGAGTATACACCTATTTTGCACAGTTTCGCAAGTGTTATTCTCATTTTTGTGAAATAAGTAAGTTTTCCTCTCTATTTTTCGTGCATATTGCACAACGCTTTTCCCTTTGCTTGACATGTATAGGCTGTCGATATATACTTTCATGTATAGACTGTCTATAGTACTTATCACTGAAAGGAGGTCATATACCATGGGTATTGACAAAAATCTCGTACAGGGAAGCATGGCATTGCTGCTTCTGCGCCTTTTGGAAACGAAAGATATGTATGGCTACGAAATGATTGAAGCTCTTCGCAGCAAATCCAACAACGTCTTTGAACTGAAAGCCGGCACCCTGTATCCACTGCTCCACTCTCTGGAGAGCAAGGGCTATGTAATGTCCTATGAGGATGCCTCTTCCGGGAAAAAACGCAGATATTACCAGCTGACAGAAGCCGGCCGGCATCATTCTTCCGAAAAAAAACAGGAATGGATGACCTATCAGTCGGCAGTCACCAATGTACTGAGTATGGAAGGAGGATGTTAGGATGGATGAAAAAGAGTACCTGCAGACGCTCGGAGAGCAGATCGTAAATCCGCATGCGCGGGCAAGTGTCCTTGCAGAAATTCAGGATCATATTGAAGAACAGGCACAGGATTACCGTGCCTCCGGTATGAGTGAAGCTGTTGCAATGCAGGAGGCTGTGCGGCAGATGGGTGATCCGGTTTCCACCGGGGAAGCTCTCAATCAGGTACACCGCCCGAAGTTTCCAATCGCGCTGTTTGGTCTGGCTGTCGTACTGACTGTACTCGGAATTGCGATGCAGTATCTGGTATATACACACCTTACACCCGATCCTGCCATCCTGTCCGATACCTATCTGCAGCGCACCATCCTTTACAATGCAATCGGGCTTGGCCTCCTTCTGCTGTGCATCTTTGGCAACTACATGTATCTTGCAAAAGGCACATGGATTCTTCTGGCAATCTTTTTACTTGGTCTGCTACCGCCATGGTTCTTCGGCTTTTACAGTCGGCAGTACACCCTCTGCTACTATCTGGCACTGGTCTATCCGCTGGTATATGCCCTGCTGTTATACCGGCTACGGGACAAGGGGGCAAAAGCCATTTGGTTCCTGCACGGACTAACGCTTTTGTTTCTCGTCCGGATGCTTTTTGGCACAATTATCACTTGGTCAACGGTGCTTGCTGCCGGATGCCTGACGCTTTTGCTGCTCTGCCTTGCCATTCATCGTGGCATACTGACTGGCAGCTCTAAAAGGACGCTCTGGCTGCTGACGGTGCTTCCCTACGTGGCGGCAGCCGCCTGCTTTGTGATTCTGTTCTTTCAGAACTCCTATATGCGTGACCGCCTGACGGAATTTCTGAAGGGTTCAGGCTACGTCCAGCAAATGCTTGCGCTGGAGCAGCAGCAGATGCTTGCCTTTGGTGGCGGCACAATCAGTTCCTATGTGGATACGGAAAGCCTTGCCTCCACCTATGTCCTGCACAGCATCTTCCTGTGGTTTGGTATCGTATCCGGTATTCTTGTGATCGTTGCGCTTGCAGTCCTTGTACTGCGCAGTCTTCACTATGCCCTGCACCAGAGCAACCGTCTGGCTCTGCTGGCCGGCACTGCTGCAAGTGGGATTCTTCTTTTTGAGCTTTTACATTTTGTACTGACCAATTTGGGCTGCAGTCCGGTCTATACCGCAAGTGTCCCGTTTTTGTCCTACGGTTTTGCCAACAGTGTATTCAATTCGCTGCTGGTCGGCATCACGCTGGGAGTAATCCGCAACCAAAATGTGCTGTCGGAAACGACGGCTTCTTTGCGGGGTCTGCGCGCCTAAACAGTCAAGTATCTTGTAACACAGGCAGACTCTTTAAAGGATGCTATGGAAATAGCAGTTGAATGTCTGGCCTCACATCTTCATTCTTGTAAAACAGATGGAGAAACCATGTAATTTTTCAGCTTAGAATTTTACAAGGTAAAAGAGCTTTGCATTTTCGCAAAGCTCTTTTCTATATCCTCTAATTTTCCCGTATTGTTCCTTTATTCAATAAAATTCCGCAGATATCTTGCACTCAGACGGATCGCACGCTTGGCATCCTCGATATCCTTTTCAAATGACTTATCCTCAATCTCGATTACTGAGCAGCCCTCGAATCCGATATCTGTCAGTGCTGATACATATTTGCCCCAGTCCACATCACCGAGTCCCGGAATCTTTGGAGACATATACTCAAGCGGAGTTGCCATCACACCCACATCTGCCAGCTTATCCCAGAATACCTTGATATCCTTGTAATGTACATGGAAAATCTTATCCTTAAATTCATAAATTGGCTTGATATAATCAATCTGCTGCCATACAAAGTGAGAAGGATCATAATTAATTCCCAGATTGGGGCTGTCCAAAATCTCAAATACTCTCCGCCAGTTTGCCGGCGTTGACATAATATTCTGTCCGCCCGGCCACTCATCATTGGTAAAGAGCATTGGACAGTTTTCAATGGCAATCCGCACGCCCTTTTCCTCTGCATACCGTACAATCGGTGTCCAGACCTCTTTTACCAGCTCCATATTTTCATCCACATTTTTCTTGGAATCACGTCCGATAAATGTTGTAATCATATTGACACCGAGCAATACAGATGCGTCCATCAGTTTGTATAAATGGCTGATATAGCTGTTTCTTTTTTTCTCGTCCGGCTCCAGTGTGTTGGGATAATATGCGAGGAAGAAATCTCTACGCCCTTTTCCTGACAAAGCTGCTTGATTTCTGCCGCCTTCTTCTCGTCCAGATTGGCAACATCAATATGGCTTACACCCGCATATCTTCTCTGTGCGCCGCCCTGTGGCCAGCAGGCTACCTCCAGACATTCCAGCTGATTTTCTGCGGCAAAATCCACAACTTCCTCAAATGTCATGCCCTCGCAGATAGATGTTAATAAACCGAATTTCATCATGTTCGTTTTCTCCTTTCCATTACTTTGCAGCGTCATTTCGCTTCATTGCTTTCGTTTGATTTATTTTGATTGTACAAAAATCCACGTGGCTTCACTTCCCACATTTTGTCGCATTACAAGTAAGAAAACTGACATTTTTATTTTTCGGTTTTATTTTATAAAAAAAAAGTCAAAAACAAGCTGTCTGTTTTTGACCTTTGAAAATGCATCTTATCTATTTGTATTTTTCATGATTTGAGCGGCTGAGGCTGCATTTCCATTCAACATAACAGAAGCAGTTGCAAAATAATCTGCATTGTCCAGAAAATAACCTTTCAGGCGCTGAAACCAGGTTCTATTCTTTCCTACGTTAGCGTAGCATTTTGTCATTGTCGTATTGTTTCCCATAATTGTCATCGTATTGTTCATCTCAATCTCTCCTTTTTTCTCTCCATATCCTCGTAACATGTTGTATTTTACGCTTGTTTTTTTTCTAAAACCAGTGCTATAATTATCCTGTTTTACAACGATATTGACATTTTTATATAAAATAACCGCAAATAAAGGAGATTTTTACAATGAAAACTGTATATCACGAGGCCATGCATCCGTTGGGAAATCTTGGTCTGAAAATTTCCATGGCGGCTCTCGAAAGCCCGCACATCCCTATGCACTGGCATGACGCAATGGAAATCCTGTTCTGTCTCAATGGAGAAGTCACCATTCAGATTGATCACGAAGCCTTTTTGCTTTCCCGCAACCAGCTGGTCGTTTTTGACTCTAAGGAGATGCATTCCATCCAGTCTGCCTCTCCTCTTTATATGTTTTTATGCATTCATGTGGACAAAAAGCAGATGGCATTGTACTGCCCGGATCTGGAATTGTACCACATCCAATGTCAGCCACTGCCGCTGGATCACCCCAAGTCAACAGAATACCTTACGCTCTGTCAGCTTGCCCGTGACCTCACCCGTTCCAGTATTAAAAAAGAAAGCACCAGCACCATGCGCTCGGATGGTATCGCTCTTTTGATGCTGTCCGACCTGATCCAGTCGTTTTCGGTGTATGCCCCTTTGGGGACCGCAACTGATGAGAAAAAGCCAAATGACGCACTCCGCGTGATTATTTCCTATGTTACTGAGCATTATCCGGAAAAAATCACCTTGAACGATATTTCTGCCAGAATCGGCTTCAGCAAGGAATATTTCTGCCGCTTTTTCAAACAGCATATGGGAATTACGTTCCTGCAATATCTCAATGAGGTGCGGATCTCCCATGCCGGGCGTCTGCTCAGCTCCACGGAGCTTTCCGTTGCCGAGGTCATGCACCAGATCGGTTTTACGAACCAGACTGTATTTAACCGTATGTACAAGGAGCTTTACGGTATGACACCCCGACAGTCCCGCAAATATGTAAAGCCGAACAGCATCCCTCATCTGATTCCGGAGGAGCTGGTCTAAGAGTAAGTCAAAAAAATGATAGCAGATTATAACCTCCTGTTTCTTTTGAACTTTATTTTGGTCAAAAATGTACTTTCCGCACAGAAATAAGGTGCATTTTTCGAAAGGCAGACCACTCGTTTTCATTTATAATGAAAGCCAGAAAAGTAAACACCAGACCAAAGCAAGGAGGTTTTCATTTTATGATTATTAAACTTGGAATCATCGGTTTCGGCGGAATGGGAAAATGGCATGCGCAGAACGCTCCAAGAGCAGGTGTTGAGATTGCTGCTGTATGCGACATTGCCGAAGAAAAACAAAAAGAAGCAATTGAAATGGGGTATCGGCTGTATACGAATGCGGATGAGCTTCTGGCAGATCCTGAGGTCAATACCGTTATCCTGACCGTTCCCAACTATCTGCACAAGGAAATGTGCATCAAGGCCGCCAAAGCCGGGAAGAACGTTATTACCGAAAAGCCCGCTGCCATGAGTGTGCAGGAGCTCGATGAGATGGAGGCAGCCTGCAAGGAGGCAGGAGTCTTTTTCACCTCGCACCAGAACCGGCGCTGGGACAAGGATATGCTGACCGTGAAAAAAGCATATGATGAAGGACTCCTTGGCAATATTTTTACGATTGAATCCAAGCTGCATTCCGGCAACGGATACATGCACGAATGGCATCTGTATAAAAAATACGGCGGCGGCATGATCTACGACTGGGGTGTGCATCTGATCGACCAGATCCTGTTTATGATGCCGGATGCCAAAATCAAATCCGTTTATGCAGACATCAAAAATGTACTGCATGAGGAAGTTGATGACTACTTTAAGATCATTCTGAAAATGGATAACGGTGTAACCGCCCATATTGAGCTGTCCACCTATATTCTAAAATATCAGCCGCGCTGGCTTGCTGCCGGTGACAAGGGCACCATGATTGTAGAGGATTTCGGCTGCAATGGCAGCATTTACCGTACCGGAAAATTGTTGGAAAAACTTCCTCCACAGATTACTGAAACCGAGGCCGGTCCAACCCGACAGTTTGCACCTGTTCCACCAGGAGGCATCGTAACCGAGCCGCTTCCAGAGATTCAGACCGACTGGGTAGATTTCTACCGGAATGTTTCGGATGTGCTGAATGGAAAAGCTGAATCTAAAATCAAGATTTCCGAAGTCCGGCGTGTACTCTCTGTGATGGAGGCCGCGTGGAAATCTTCAGAAACCGGAGAAGCGATTCTGTTTGAATCCTAGTACAGCGTTTTTACTACCGTTCTCATACACAAACTGCAACCGCATATGCCTATCGCCTTAAGCGATAGGCATATATGTGGGTATCATTTATATCTTTTACGCATACAAAATCAGCAAGTGATTTCATGCAAACCATTTCAGCCGGATAAACGCAATCTCATTCGCCGCTAGCGTTACATCCAGATCCAGCGTCTGCTCCTTCGCTTCAACCTTCTGGATTTTGAGTCTCGGCTCACAGGTTCGGCGGAAATATTTGATATCATTTCTAGTCAATTCACTTTCGTATTCCATCTCCGCCCAGATATCCAGAACACTTCCGTTTTTTTCATTGATACTGTAGGTTTTCATCTGATACACACCATCCCGGACATCGCGCAGCCGGATCGCAAGCTCCTTTGCCTCCCGATCCTCAAAATATTTCCAGATATTCTCCTTATCCAGCTCATTTTCCGCGGAAAGATAATAGTTGTAATTGAGCTTTTTCGCATTGTGACAGAGGATGCCGTAGCTTCCATGACCATCTGTTGTCAGAATACAATTCTCCCCTTTTCCGATATAATACGGTAGCAGCCGGTTCAAAAAGTCAAAGGCAAAGCCTGCCGGTTTTAATATTCCATCCTTTGTAATAATTCCCGTGCCTCCATAAAGCATATCGTGAGAATCGTAGTATTCCGAGATCCGGTCACTTCCCTGAAACAGTGCCATACCCTCGCACAATGGATAGCAGTCCAGAATATTTTTTACCACATAAGCGCCCTTAAAGCAGGTGTCATTGATATAATTTCGATCCGAAATCGTCAAGTTCCATTCCGTAACATACACCGGATACGTCTCCTCAATTCCGGATTCTGCCATATACCGTTTTACCTTTTGCATATAATGAAGGAAGCCTTCACTGTCTGTCAGACGCTTGCTGTAGTTATCCTGCGCGACCTCCCCCTGCTGATATGCATAATACAAAAATGAGAGATAATCCGGGAAATACGGTTCCTTTTTCCATTCCTCCAAAAACTTTGCATATACGTTTTGGATATCATACAGAAATCGAAAGCCGCCTCCGCCCACCTGAATCTCCTCACTGTAACGGTGAATGACCTCATAGGTGATATTAAACAGCCGGAAATAGCCCTTCATCCCCTCCCAGTTTTTTTCTGTATCCTCCCGAAACCACAGCTCCATTCTCCACGTTCCGATCTCTGTCCTTCCATACCGGTGAAGCAGATGCCGCATCATAGCATCAAGCACACACTTCCACTTCTCATCTCCCGGAAACGCATCCTCATTCCTTTCGAAAATCAATGCTGTCTGCACACTTCCATACAATCTGCGCGGCTTCATCCCCAGTTCAATATGCGGTTTTAATCCATTCTGCAGCAGAAAATCGAGAATTGAATCCAGTCTCGAAAAATTATACCCTTCTTCTCCGCTGGAAATATCAATCAGCATATCCTTAGAGAAAATATTCCAAAATCTGACATAGTGAAACTGCAACGCCTCCTTCAGGTAAATCACATGCTCCCGGATTTCCGATCGCAGCAGATCCTCCGCCGCACCGATATTGATCATATCCTTCCATATATACTTGGTTTGCTCCTGCGTCTGCACCGAAAATTCTATCCTGACTTCTTCCTTGGTCTTTTGTTCCTCTCTCTGAAGACCATCGTTTCTGAGAAATTCTTCCAGACGCTCCTCTACGAGCTGATCGTTCTCCTCTTTTTGGGCATTCTGCTCCTTCACCTTTGCCTGCTTACGGAACGCAGATGGCGTCTCTCCATATGCCGCCTTAAACGCCTTATTAAACACGGTGACATTGGAAAATCCATTGTCATATGCAATCCTTGTGACCGGCTGCTCGGTATACAACAGGTCATCGACTGCATGATACAACCGGACATTTACTAAGTATGCAGCAAAATTCATCCCGTAGTTTTTCTTAAAAAAGCGCGAGAGATAGCCGACCGAAAGATAGAGCTGACTGGCAAGATCGTTTAAACTGATCGACTGGTTGTAATTTGCCCGGATATAATTATTGATCTGGGATAAGCGGTTTTCGAAGCGGTCTGCTCCATCCTCTAAATGCCGGTCACCGGTACGGACAAGGAAATAGGAGGACAAGAGATCCATGACCTGGTAGCACAATGCAATATGCCCGAAATTCGCCACCCCTCCTCGAGTGCTAAGATAATGATTCAATAATTTTTTCAGTGTTTCCCTCATCTCCCGGTAGCGATCCGTATCGCCCTTGGTGGAGTCACACCAGAAAATGATATCGGTACTTTCGAAAATATCACTCACCAACTGATAAGTAATGTAAAGCCGGGCAAAAAGAATGTCCGGGCTGCCCTTTAGAAAATGCCTCTTGTTTGCATTGATGACCAGAATATCCTCCGGCTGCATATGCGTTGTCTGCTCTCCCATCGCCACATCTAACGTTCCCTCAAGCACAAACAACAACTCGATATCCTGATGAAAATGCTCCCGCTCCTCTCTGATATTTAACACCTCAATTTTTAATTTTTCCTGTTTGAAATGCCTCTCCATTGTTTTTCCCCGTCCTGTATGCATGCACAAAACTCTGACTGAACGCCTTGGGGCAAATTCTGTCAGAGTCTGTTTTTTTGAATTGTTCCTTTCCTAGATTATATTATTTTTCATCTCTCTGTGCACGCTTTTTCTGGAGATTTTCGATAATTTCTCCACTTTTCTTTTCATTCAGCGGATACATTGCCAACGGAATCAGACAGCACAGATACATGATACCAAAGATTAGGTTGACTGTCACATTGATTCCATTGAGTGCTGCTGCGGTCTGCTGTGCATTGGCAATATAGCCAGTTGCTCCCATGATCAGAAGCGCACCCGATACGCCAAAGGCAGAGCCAAACTTCGTGGAAAGTGAAACCGTTGCATAGGAAATTCCATCGGAACGCACGCCTGTCCGGTCTTCCTGATAATTGATGGCATCCGGAACCATCGCCATCGGAATCGGGAAGGAAAAGCAGAAGAAACCATAGGCACAATGCAGTCCCAGCAACAGTGGAATATTTGTATATCCGGCAGTTTTTCCAATGATAAAAATCAGGATCAGGGAAATTGCTGCTCCGATATAGCCGATCGCTGCCATCTTTTTCTTTCCGATCTTTACGATATAATTCTTGGTCAGAAAGATTCCTATAACGGTAAATAACGATGGCAAAGACATAAACGCTGCGATCAGGTCATACCGCTGCACATTGTACATCAGGTAATAAATCACCACTCCCATACGACCGAAAAATGCGGTCATTGCCAGAAGTTGAATAAAAAACACTAAAATTAAAGGCTTATTTGATAATACTGTTTTGATACTTGTTCCAACGGATACCTTGGTAGCACCTGCTGCCGGCTTGATGGTTTCCTTGCAGTTTACATATACAAAATAGAACAATGGCAAAGCACAGATCGCAAATAAAATTGCCACCTTTGTGTAGGCGCCTGCGGTGTAGCTTTCTGAGCCGCCGGAAAATTTCATCAAAAGCGGCGCGGTAATCGCATTGAGTAGAACAGAGCTTAAATTCGTTCCCATCATTCTCCAACTGTTCAGCTGCGCAATATCCTCCGGATTCGTTGTCATAACGGTAGACAAGGAACCGTAAGAAAGGTTTACAACCGTATAAGCCATGCCACATCCAATATATGTAATTGCCGCGTAAATAACTGCCGCATTTCCCCTCCCTATCGTGGTAAATGCCAGAACGGACAACACAGCCAGAATCGGTGCTCCGAACAGAATATACGGGCGGAAGCGTCCCCTCTTGGTATTGGTGCGTTCTGCAATTGCACCAAACATCGGATCGTTTACACCATCCCAGATTTTTGCAATCAGCATGATTGCTGACGCAATAGCTGGAGCCATTCCAACCACATCGGTATAAAATACAGAAAGATAACTTCCTATAAAGGTCCAGCAGAGATTGCTGGCGAAATCGCCCATTCCATAGGCAAACAATGTCAATTTTGACAATCTTTTTTCTGATGTATTCATAGATTCCCCCATTCCCAACACCCGCTTGACATATCCCCCGTTCAGGAATTAGAATGAAACAAGGTTATGAATAAACTGCTTCACGGTAGTATTCATTCCATACGCATACGGTGATGCCACACCGTATGCGTTTTTTCATCAAACTGATCTTGATTCCTATTCTATCTTATCTCATTACTGGTTCAATAACTTTTTCACCATTGCTACATGACGTGTTGTCTGCTCAATCGCATCATAACCACCCTCATCCTCATACTCGGTGACGATAAAGCCGTCATAGTCAGATGCTGCAACCACCGGAATGATCTCCTCATAAGGAATTGACACTTCGTGAAGATTCTCATCGACATAATGACATTTTCCGTGCATCTCAAAGCAATACGGCAGAATCCTTTTCAAGCCCTCCAATTCCTTTGTGCAGCTCTTTCTGAACTGGACGAAGCCATACATGCTGTTTAAGGTCCCTCCCAATGCTGGACATTTTTCGATATCCTCTGCCATAATCTTCATGGCCTCCTCCAATGGAACCTCATCGTAGCGAAGCTGTGCACACTTGTTTAGCTGCTCCTCGGTTGCGCCTGCTGCGAGTGCTCTGTCCCAATACGGCTTGTTTGGCTTGATTGCAAAGCATCCAAAATCCGGTACAAAACCGATGTATTTGCTTCCGGTTTCCTCGATGACCTTCACATAATCCATAATGGCTGGTGTGATCGGACTTTCCGGATTATGAATTTCGATTCCCACATGAACGTTATAAGCCTCTGCGTATGGTGCGATCCGTTTCAAGCCCTCCGGAGAAAGTAGATACTGCTCGCGCATCACGGTACAGCCAAGTTTGTTGGCAGACATGATATCGGTAATCGCACGCGCCACCATCTCATCTTCCGTCAGATCGCGATCCTTTAACATTCCCCGATCCATATTTGCCGAATAGCAGATCGGTCCGATGCCATATTTCTCCTTGCATTTGTTGATAAATTCCACGAATTCATCCGAGACAAACGGGTAGGATGGAATCATCTGTGTTGCCACGATCTCGTAGCCTTCTGCGCCAAGCTCCGCTGCTGTGCGGATTACGCCCTCCAAATCCAGTTCTCCTTTCAAATAAGGAGTGCCCAGTGAAAATAAAGTAATTCCTGTTTTAACTTTTGACATTTTCTTTTCCTCCTTAATCTGTAATTGCCATGGTTTTGGTTCCGCAGCTGTCTACCGGCATGTATCTGTGATCCGGTCCGATCGGCATATATGGGGATCGGAAAAACAACGTAACATCAATCTTATGCTCGCCCTCCGGAAGTCCTCCCGGATAAATCACCTTAATCGTAGCCGGTTCAATCACCTGCCAGAATTCCGTATAACATTTATCGAACTCTACCGGACTGAATTCTTTTCCGTTGATGCAGAACTTGATCCGCTCCGCCGGTACTTCAAAATCGTCCACCTTTACCTTAAATTCATCAATGACAGAAAGAAAATGTCCACGATAGTAACTCAGACGGATATCAAACTGATATCCCATTTTCTTACCATCTACATAATAATGCTTGAGGCTGTCACTTACGACAACATCCACAAAATTCATTCGCATTGCAAATCCCATGTTCTCCCTCTCCTTTTCTTTAGAATTTGATTTCCTTATTTGCCTTCGCAGACTGATAGATCGAATCTAAAATCTTAGTTACGGCAAGTGCTTCCTCTGGTTTTACAAGTGGTTGTGTGCCATTTTTGACTGCCTCTAACCACTGCCTGTTATCAATCGTGCCTTCTTCTCCGCCACCGCCGCCGAAGTATGCAACACCGCCTACCGGGGAGAGTTTTTCTTCCATCAGCTGTCCGTTTCGTCCTCTATTATAAATCAGCTCATTCTGGCTGTAGCTCATACCGGAATGAATCTCAGCTCCTGCTGCGGTACCACAGAGTGTTGTAGAGGCTTCTCTGGATTCAAGAATATTGAGTGCCCAGCTTGCTTCTAAGGAGATAGTTGCGCCATTTTTCATTTTGATAAAGCCCATTGCGGAGTCCTCTACCTCATAGGTCTTTGGATCCCACGGTCCAAACAGGTTGCCCTCGGTTGCCTGCTCTAAACCGCCCAGCTTGTAGAAAACAGAACCAGATACGCTGTCAATATCGTAATTGTTCATACACCATAAGGTAATATCCAATGCATGTGTTCCGATATCAATGAGTGGTCCGCCGCCCTGTGCTTCCTTATCCATAAATACACCCCAGGTCGGAACTCCTCTTCGTCTTACGGCATGTGCCTTTGCATAATAGATATCTCCCAGATCACCCTTCTGGCATGCTGTGTGAAGGTTCTGTACCTCCGGACGGAAGCGGTTCTGATAGCCTACCGTAAACTGCATGCCGGATTTCTTCCATGCCTCCACCATCTTTTCCGCTTCCACGGTACTGTGAGACATTGGCTTTTCACAATATACATGCTTCTTTGCCTCAAATGCTGCAATTGCGATTTCACTGTGTGATACGTTTGGTGTACAGATATGTACGACCTCAACTGCCGGATTTGCCAGTACCTCGCGGTAATCTGCTGTCACCTGTGCGCCCGCTACTCCGAACTCTGCCGCTGCCTTCTGCGCACGCTCGATTTTGATATCACAGAAAGCAACGATCTCGTTTAAATCAGAATTGTTTTTAAGCGCTGGAAAATGCTTCTGGTTTGCAATTCCTCCGCATCCAATGATTGCTACCTTTACTTTACTCATTTGTTTGTATCCTCCTTTGACTGATCTCTCTGTTGTTGATGAGTCTATTTTAACAGGCAAAGGGGGCTGACACACTCTCTGGAACAACGGATTCCTTACAATGAAATGACCTGACGGGCAAGATTTTATGTTCTGATTTTTTAATGGTCAAAAATTGCTATATGAATTTTGACTTGTCAGGGAAATAAAAACCCCACATCTGTTTCGCCGCAAAAGCGTCAGATGTGGGGTGGCTTTTCTGTGGTATAAACAAAAAATTCGGGTGAGCTGGCGGCTTCTTTGCCACCGGATCATCCGATTTTAGTATCTGCCTGTTACAAATCGCAGGAAGGATACCGGTTTGCGTCCGTAGCTCTTCGTCCGTTTCACGTAATCCTTGTAATACTGAACTACCTGAGCAAAGGACATGGTTGGATCGATTGCATACATCATCGATACACCTCCTTTTTTATTTTGGTGTGCGCCCTTCTCAATTATCTTATGTCATATGGGCTGATATGTTCGAAATGATTTTCTCATTTCTTGTATACATTATAACACCGTCTTTGGTAGTATTCAACAAAAATAACGTAAAATTTTTGTGCAAATCACATATTGCTTTTGTAAATATTGCTCATAAATAAATGTTCCCGCAACAATTCTTTCTGCGTCCTCTCTGCTGTCCAGAAAATATTATTGCCTGTGATTACAGCTTTTAGTGCAATTGGTTCCACACCCGCCTTTTTATATTCTGCCAGAAATACATCCACCTGATCCGAATTCATTTCCGAAAAAATCAGCATTTCTGCCGGAAATTCCGGACCGTCATATTTTTTTGCTTCTCTGGTAAATCCCTGTATCTGCGCCAGCGTGCCCAGTTTCTGGGAATAATCCTTGCGGGCAACATCTATGATACGAATGCCTAATGTCCTGCATACATTCTGAATCACTGCGTATTTATCCCTGTTTATACGAAAAAGTAATATTGTCTGTGCCATAATTTTCTCCCTGCTGATCCGCTGCCTTACCTGTGTCTGTTTTCATCAGACTCCAAACTCCCTGTAATCCTCCGGCAAAAAACGATGGTAAATGATATGGATTCCCTCATCCTTAAAACAATAATAATAGGGATCTTCCTCATCCTCCGCAAACCGGAACATCCAGTCGAATTCCCCATTTTCGATCTTCTGACATTCCACATGGGACGAATGTTTACAGAACAGTTCCCGGATCTCCTGCATGGTACAGCCATGCCTGCCAACCAGTTCCACCAGTTCCCGGATAAATTCATCCGGCTTTTCATGCTCATGGACATATACACTTCCCTGTTCCGGAATATAAAAACAGAAACGCTCTTTTTTTGCCGTCACACCTACATCCCCGAGTTTTTCCTGCCAGGTTTCCGGCAGATGCTGCAGGCGATGAAGCATTTGTTCTTCTCCCTCCTGCACGTCAAAAAAGTGATTCAGAGAGGACAGGGGATAGTATAACCGGATGGCTTCTTTTCGAAATCCCAGTTTTGCCTGTTCCTCTTTGATCGTGTCCGTCAGACTTTTTTCCAGCCGCTCGTATCCCATCCTGTCCTCCTGTATCTATAGCTGCATGATAAAATCTGCTTTACCGATCCTGCAGCAGAATCTGCCGTGTCTTGGGATCATCCGGCGGCAGATTGCAGTGCAGGACATGAAATCCTCCGGTCTGTGACCCTTCAATCACATTGATTGCCCCATTGTAGAGTCTTGTCTTTCCGGTTCCGATCTCATGATTCGTAAGCCCTGCCAGAAGCACATTGATTGCCGCTCCATGGGATACCGCAGCCACTGCCTGATGCCCCGTTGCCGCAAGAAGCCCTATCGCACGCTCCATGCGTTTCTGCACATCGGCAAACGGCTCCATTCCTTCGACATGGTCGCCTGCCGCAAGTGCAAAATACTCTTTTTTATCTTTTACCAGTTGTCCGGAAAACGGACCAAGATCCCGCTCAATCAGCTCCTGCATCGGCTCTACACCGTCTCTGCTTAACCCGATCTGTGCAGCAATCTCCTCCCCTGTGCAGTGTGCACGTTTCAGTGGGCTTGTATACACAGCTTCTATCCCCAGTCCCTGCAGCGTCTGCCCACAGCGTACTGCCTGTGCAATTCCTGCCGCATTCAGTTCTATATCTTCCCTTCCCTGAAAACGGTTGATATGATTCCAGTCCGTTTCTCCGTGCCTGATTAAATATATTTTCATTTTTTATGTTTACCAGCCTCAAAAAATTTCTTTGTCTCATATACAACCACACCATTTAAAGCAAACAGCGCAATCATATTCGGCAGTGCCATCAGACCATTGAAAATATCGGCAATCGTCCAGACAGCACTTACCGTCATATACGGTCCGATAAATACTGCCAGAATATAAATCCAACGGAACACCATTACTTTTTTCATATTTCCACCGGTCAGATATTCCAGACATCTCTCACTGTAATAATCCCATCCAAGAATCGTTGTAAAGGCAAAAAATACCAGACACATCATCAGGACAAAAGAAGATACCACATGAGGGAACGGAAGTCCGTTCTGGAACGCATATGTAGTAACCTGAACGCCCTCGAGTCCATCCACCTGCCATGCTCCGGTCAGTACAATGGAAAGTCCGGTCAGTGTACAGATCACAATCGTGTCAATAAATGTACCTGTCATGCTGACAAGTCCCTGACGCACCGGCTCATGTGTCTGTGCTGCTGCCGCTGCGATCGGCGCACTACCAAGTCCTGCCTCGTTTGAGAAAATGCCCCTTGCAACACCGTTTTGCATGGCAACAAACATACTGCCTACCACACCACCGGTGACTGCACGCGGATGAAATGCGCCCTGCACAACCGTAACAACCGCTGCAGGGACTTTTGTAATATTACAGATAATTAAAATCAATGCAAATAGAAAATATGCAACCGCCATAAACGGAACAACAATCTGGCTGACACTTGCTATACGCTTGATTCCGCCAATCAGCACGGCACCCACACAAAATGCAAGGATCAGGGAAGCGATTACAACCGTCCAGGAATAAGTTCCGATTCCCGGAATTGCCATGGTATGAACCTTATTCGGGTCAAAAAAGTTCTGGATGGCACTGGCTATACCGTTCACCTGGCTGAATGTTCCGATTCCGAACAGACCTACACAGACTCCAAAAAAGGCAAAAATCTTTGCAAGCCATTTCCATTTCGATCCCATTCCCTGTTCAATATAGTAGAACGGACCACCCAGACTGTGTCCGTCTTTGTCAACTACACGGTATTTGATGGCAAGTAATCCTTCGGAAAATTTTGTTGCCATTCCGAAAAATGCCGCCACAATCATCCAGAACAATGCCCCCGGACCGCCTGCACATACCGCAGTTGCCACGCCGACAATGTTTCCCGTACCGATCGTCGCACTCAGTGCCGTACATAAAGCCGCAAAACTGGATATTTCTCCCTTGCCGCCCTCTTCATTTTTGATCATCCACTTGAGTGCCAGCGGAAGCCTGCGCATCTGCAGGACTCCCAGACGCACGGTCAGTAAGATACCACCGCAGAGAATCAATACCATAAGCGGAACTCCCCAGACGAAGTTGTCCACGGTCTTTAAAAATGCATTGATTGTTGTCCACATAATTTTTCTCCTTATTTTCCTTTTTCAAAAGGCTTTTCCTGCGTACAAATGTGCTTTGTACGCGCACATTAAAAATTATACGCAAAACAGGAAACAAGTGCAAGAAAAAAATCATTTTTGTCGGTGAAAACATAAAATTCTGTTGCTATTTTAAATCAAAAAAAATATACTATAAGAAAAACAGATTAGATTTAAGGGGGAATTTTCCATGAAAACATTCATCGGCACAGGTGTGGGACAGCCGGAAGCTGCCGTGCATCAGGCAGTACAGGGACTTACATCCCCAAGTGCAATTCTTTTTATGGCTTCTTATGAACATTTCAAAGAAACTGCCTCACGCTTAAAAGAACTTTTTCCGGATACTCCGTGTATCGGAACGATCGGAACCAGACTCGTAAACGGACAGGTGGATGATTCCGGTCTTGCGGTTCTTGGATTTTTTTCTGATGTGAAGATCCGCTGTGGTATCATCACCGAAGCCAGCCGTTGTCCGGTTGCGGGCACAACGCAGCTTCTGAAGCAGATTGCAGAGATTTCTCCCGGCACAGACGATACGGTATGCGTGGAATATTGTACCGGCTCCGAAGAAAAGCTGGTAACCACGTTTACATCCTGTCTGGAAACAAAGGGCATCCATCTGGCAGGAGGCACCGTTTTCGGTGTCCCGGACGGCAAACCTCCGGTCGTTGCATATAACGGAGAATTATATGAAGATGCCTGCGTCTATGCACTGATCAAAAATACAACCGGAAAAATACGTGTATACAAAGAAAACATCTATGAAAAAACATCGGCTCAGAGTCACTTGCCACAAAAGTCGATGTGTCCCGTAAAGCACTCATCGAACTTGACGGTAAACCCGCCGCAGACGTATACAGCGCAGAACTTGGCATTCCCCGTGATAAAATCGTTGACAACGTACTGGTCAATCCTATGGGACGTGCGGTGGGCAATCAGGTTTTTATCTCTTCCATGAACGGAATGGATACAGACGGCACACTGACCAACTACAAACGAATCAATAAAAACGACTGCATTTATTTCTTAAGCCTCGGTGACTACAAAGCAACAGAACAGCAGACACGCCAGCAGATCCAGCAGGACGCATCCCATATTTCCCTGGTTTTATCCATTGACTGTATCTACCGGTACCTTCTCTACGAAAAAGAGGGATATTTTTCTACATATGCAAAAGACATGGCAGTTCTCGGACCACACCTTGGCATTGTCGGCGGTGGCGAACAGTATAATAACCAGCATGTAAACCAGACGATGGTCTGCGTGGTATTTGAATAGGAGGAACTTTTTATGTTTGGAAAAAAGAAAACCACAGGAACCGCAACACCTGTTCCACAGGTTTCCAATAAAAAGAAAATAGAAGACTGTCTGACATCCATGTCTTTTCTCAGCCATTTTGTCATTGACAAAAAGGAATCTCTCGTAGAAGAAGAGATCAAGACCGTGCGTGAGATTGATAAAGTAAAAGACTCTTACACCGATGTCATTGAACACAATGCCTCGATCCGCGAAGCTGTTGATTCCCTTCAAAAAGAATTCGGAAAAATCGGAGAAATTTCCGGCCAATTTACGGATGTAATCACCGATGTGACCAGCGTATCCGATGATGCCATGCAGGATATCCGTGATCTGAAAGAAAGCTCTGCCAAAGTGGAAACGCAGTTCGCAGAGATTCATAAAATCTACGATGAATTTCAGGCCCGCTTTGATGAAATCCATGCAACCATGCAAAACATTGTCGGCATTGCAAACCAGACCAACCTGCTGGCATTAAATGCTTCCATCGAAGCGGCCCGTGCCGGTGAACACGGAAAAGGATTTGCCGTTGTTGCAGATGAAGTCACAAAACTTTCCATTGGCATCAAAGAACTGGTGGGTGATGTAAACAAAAGTATGGAAGGTTTGCAGACAAGCTCCGAAAATCTGACGCATTCTCTGCTGGATGTACAGGATGCACTGGATGCTTCCCGCACACAGATGGACACAACCGAAGATGTCTTTTCCCATATCAACGATTCTGTGTCCAGCGTAGAAAATGTTCACCGCGGCATCAATGAGGTTGTGGAAAACTGCAGCGGACAGGTGGATCAGCTCCGGGAAGACATGGAAGCCCATGAAACCCGTTATGCCCAGGTTCAGTCCGATATTGACGGCTTAAAGAGCCTGATGACAGAAAAGGGATTTATCTATGAGGACATTTCCAATATGATGGAACAGGCTGATCCATTGATCGAAAATATCAAAACGGAATTAAACAAATAAATCTCATTATTCCCCATCTTCTGCCCAGAGCCGTGCGCACCGCACGGCTCTCTGCCATCCCCTGAGCAGCTTTTTGCGCTCCCCTGAGTCCATTACCGGTTCAAACCTTCGTCCCAGCTGCCAGTTTTCCCGGATTTCATCCCTATCTTTCCAGTAACCTGCCGCAAGTCCTGCCAGATATGCCGCTCCGAGTGCTGTTGTCTCAATACATTCCGGTCGAAGTACTGCCGCATCAATGATATCTGCCTGAAACTGTACAAGCATGTTATTTGCACTGGCTCCTCCGTCCACACGCAGACCATTCAGCGTCACGCCGGCATCCTCTTCCATGGCGTGAATGACATCTTTCGCCTGATAGGCAATAGACTCTAATGTCGCACGGATAAAATGTTCCTTTTTGCATCCCCGTGTCAGCCCGACAATCGTTCCGCGCGCATACGGATTCCAATACGGTGCCCCCATGCCGGCAAATGCAGGAACAATATAAACACCATTGGAATCCGGGACTCTCTTGGCATATTCCTCGGACTGTCCTGCGGTACGGATCATACGCATCCCGTCCCTCAGCCACTGGATGGCCGCCCCTGCCACAAAAACACTTCCCTCAAGTGCATATTCCACTTCCCCTGCAGTACCCGCAGCAATGGTCGTAAGCAGTCCATGTCTGGAAATGATTGGTTCCTTTCCTGTATGCATCAAAAGAAAACAACCGGTTCCATAGGTATTTTTTACATCCCCTTTTTCAAAACAGCACTGTCCGAACAATGCCGCCTGCTGGTCTCCTGCCACACCCATCACAGGAATTTTACCGCCAAAAATCTGCTCCTGTGTCTCTCCGAAGAAACCACTCGACGGCCGCACTTCCGGCAGCATTTCTTTGGGAATGCGAAACAGCTCTAATATCTCTTCCTCCCAGCAGCATCTGTGTATGTCAAACAACATGGTTCTTGCCGCATTCGTATAATCCGTGACATGCACCGCCCCTTTGGTCAGATTCCAGATCAGCCATGTATCCACCGTGCCAAACAAAAGTTCCCCTTTTTCTGCCGCCTCACGCGCGCCTTTCACATGATCAAGAATCCATGCGATCTTGCTTGCGGAAAAATAAGCATCCGGCACCAGGCCTGTCCGCTTCTGCAGCATCGGTCCATATCCTTTTTCTTTCAGTTCATCAATCTGTTCTGCCGTGCGCCGGCACTGCCAGACGATCGCATTGTATACGGGTTCCCCGGTCTTTTTATCCCAGACGATTGTGGTTTCGCGCTGGTTTGTGATGCCAATGGCACGGATATTTTTGGATGATGCCCCGATATTCGCCATTGCCTCTATGGCAACCGACATCTGGGAAGACCAGATTTCCCTCGGATTCTGCTCTACCCAGCCCGGCTGCGGGTAAATCTGTGTAAATTCTTTCTGTGCCATCGTGACGATTTTTCCTGCATGATCAAACAGGATACAGCGGGAACTTGTCGTTCCCTGATCCAGTGCCATAATATATTCTTTCATCATCTGTAATCTCCCCATATGATTTTCCTGTAGCTTTTCTTTTTCCTATTTTACTGCATATTCCCATTTATCACCAGTTCATTTTCTCGTCAATTGTGGTTTTAACAACATATTTTCCATTTGCTTTCTGATAAATTACTTCTTGCTTACAAAATAAAATCAAAGGAGTATCTTATTATGGAACATAAAATGTTTTGCTATCAGTGTCAGGAAACCGCAGGATGCAGCGGCTGTACCCAGATGGGTGTCTGCGGCAAAAAGCCGGAAGTAGCAGCTATGCAGGATCTGCTCGTCTATGTGAGCAAGGGATTATCCGCGGTCACAACCCAGCTGCGCAAAGAAGGAACAAAGGTTTCAGAAGAAACCAACCACTTGATCACCTGGAATCTGTTTACCACCATCACAAATGCCAACTTTGACAATGAGGCGATCATCGCACGGATTCATAACACTCTGTCCGTGCGCCGCACACTCATTTTACAGGTAAAAGATACCTCAGGTCTGCCGGAAGCTGCTTTCTGGGATATAAAAACAAAAGATGGCTCTGACGCATCGGATGATGTGCTCTTTGCCAAGGCAAAAGAGGCAGGGGTTCTCTCCACAAAAGACGAGGACATCCGCAGTCTGCGTGAACTGATCACTTACGGATTAAAAGGTTTGTCCGCTTACTCCAAGCACGCCAATGTACTGCTTTCGGATGATCCGGAAATTGATGCCTTCCTGCAGCGGGCACTCGCTGCAACACTGGATGATTCCCTCACAGCCGATGACCTGGTCGCACTCACACTGGAAACCGGAAACTATGGTGTCAGAGGCATGGCGATGCTCGATACTGCAAATACCAGTGCCTATGGCAATCCTGAAATTACCAGAGTGAATATCGGTGTTGGAAAAAATCCGGGAATTCTTGTCTCCGGTCATGATTTAAAAGATCTGGAAATGCTTCTGGAACAGACACAAGGAACCGGTGTAGATGTGTATACACACTCAGAAATGCTTCCTGCCCACTACTACCCGGCATTCAAAAAATATCCAAACTTTGTCGGAAATTACGGAAATGCATGGTGGAAACAAAAAGAAGAATTTGAACGTTTCCACGGGCCAATTCTGATGACGACCAACTGTATTGTTCCACCAAAGGACAGCTACAAAGACCGGCTGTACACCACCGGTGCTGCCGGCTATCCGGGATGCACACACATTGATGGCGAAATCGGTGCACAGAAGGATTTCTCGGCACTGATCGAACAGGCGAAACACTGTTCTGCTCCAGAAGAACTCGAGCACGGTGAAATCATTGGTGGCTTTGCCCACAATCAGGTACTTGCACTTGCCAGCCAGATTGTTGAGGCCGTCAACTCCGGCGCGATCAAAAAATTTGTCGTCATGGCAGGATGCGATGGACGGGCAAACTCCCGCAATTACTATACGGATTTTGCCAGAGCACTTCCAAAAGATGCGGTTATTTTGACTGCCGGCTGTGCCAAATACAAATATAATAAACTGAATCTCGGCGATATTAACGGAATACCGCGTGTCCTTGATGCCGGACAGTGTAACGATTCCTACTCTCTGGCTGTGATTGCCCTGAAACTGAAGGAAGTATTCGGTCTCGATGATATCAACGATCTGCCGATTGTCTACAACATTGCATGGTATGAGCAAAAAGCAGTGATTGTGCTGCTGGCACTGTTGGCACTGGGTGTAAAAAATATCCACCTGGGACCGACCCTTCCGGCATTCCTTTCCCCGAATGTGGCAAAGATCCTCACGGACACGTTTGGCATTGCCGGAATTGGCACCGTAGAAGATGATTTAAAACTGTTTTTTGGCAAATAATCCACAAAGTCTGTTTTTTGTCTGTTTTCCTTTGACAAACGGTATTTATGAGAGGTATGATTATTATACAATTTAACGATTTTGCATATTTGGCAGAAGGAGAACATTACATGAACGAAAAACAGTATTTACGAGCCAACAAGCGGGTATTTCTCGCTGTCACCATTATCTTTGCCTATATCACGCTGACCATGCTTGCTGCACTGGCGGCCAGCCACGGGGACCACTTTGTCCGGATTATGATCCAGTGTCTGGTTTCGGTCGGTGTGATTATCCTTTCCGCACTGGGCTATCTGACCCGAAAGAAAACGCACACCTGTGCCATCATCCTGACAACCGCCATGATGGTCGGTTATGCAGCTGTTGCTTTACTAAATACCACGGAAGGGACATGGGCTTACGCGCTTCCCCTCATTATTGCCGCCATGGTTTATCTGAATGAACGGCTTATGAAAATAATAAACAGCGTATTTCTGCTGGTAAATATCGTTCGTCTGATGCTCAGTTTTGCCCCACACGCATCTGCTGCACTGGCCAACAAGGTGCTGGCACTGTTTGTCCTGCTTCTTGTTGCATACGCTTCTATCAGTATTACACGGATGCTTGTGCTTTTCTTTGATGAAAACATGACGGAAATTACAGAAGCTGCGGATAAGCAGAAGAAAAACCACGATCAGATGCTTCTCGTTGCCGAAAATATTTCCCGGCATTTTGAAGAAGCAATGACTGTGCTTGACAGTTTGGAAAACAGTATTGAGGTCAGCCACAGTTCTATTCAGGAAATTGCAGACAGCACCGAAAGCACCGCTGAAGCCATCCAGAAACAGGCGGTTATGTGTTCCAATATTCAGGGCAACACCGATGCGGCAGAAGCCGGCATCCACCAGATGATTGAAGCCGCACATGAAACGGATGCTACTGTAAAATCCGGTGCACAGGTCGTCCTGGAATTAAAGGAACAGGCACAGAACGTGGAAGAAGCCAGCAATATCACGGTACAGGTCATCCAGAGCCTGACTTCAAAAGTCGAGGATGTCCAGAGCTTTGTCGGATCCATTATTGAAATTTCCAACCAGACAAATCTGCTTGCCTTAAATGCTTCCATTGAGGCTGCGCGTGCCGGGGAAGCCGGAAAAGGGTTTGCTGTGGTGGCCGATGAAATCCGCCAGCTTTCCGAACAGACAAAAAATGCCTCTGCCAACATTACAGAAATTATCGACAAATTAAACGATGACACAAAACGTGCCAACGAAAGTATCGAAAACTCAGTTGCTTCCGTAGAAAAGCAGAACGAACTGATTGAGAATACACGGGAGAAATTCGGCAATGTCGGTGAAACCGTTGAACGCCTGATGGAAGATATCCATACGGCAGAAGAAAATATCCAGAAAATCCTTGATGCCACGAATGTTATTTCCGATAATATTACCCACCTCTCCGCCACCGGTGAGGAAGTGGCTGCCTCTTCCACCGAAGGGCTGCGTATGGCAGATTCCACGGTGGACAATATGAAGGGCTGTAAAAAAGTTCTGGAGAATATTTACATGCTTGCAGAAGATATGAAAGATTCCGTAGAGCACAAAGAACTCGGATAACTCTGTCTGCCAAAAAGCCGGACGCTGTTTACACAACGTCCGGCTTTTTAATGTTTACAGAAAATACAAAAGTGACAGGCAAACGGCCATGCCAAGGAATGCCATCCGGTACAACAGCACATTCGCACACCGGATATCTTCCGGTTTCACCGGACGCAGGGCATCCCCTATCGTCGGTTTCTTTACAGTCTTTCCAAAATAACTGGCATCCCCTGCCAGCTGGATGCCAAGGCTTCCCGCACAGGCACTCTCGGTCTGCGCAGAATTCGGGCTGGCATGTTTCCGGCTGTCCCTTCTCCAGATCTTCCATGCCCCGGTCCCGCTAAAACGCTTCCCCGGAAGGAAGCTTGCCACGATCATAAGCAGTGCCGCCACGCGGGATGGGATGAAATTTACCACATCATCCAGCTTTGCCGCAAATCTTCCAAAATACAAGTTCTTTTCATTCTTATATCCCACCATGGAATCCATGGTATTCACCGCCTTATAGGCAAATCCAAGCACCGGTCCGCCGACTGCCAGATAAATCATCGGCGCAATCACACCGTCGGATGCATTTTCCGCAACGGTCTCAATTGCTGCCTTTGCCACACCTGTTTCATCCAGTTGTTCCGTATCACGCCCAACGATCATGGACACTGCCTTTCGCGCTGCCGGCAGATTCTGCTTTTGCAGCTGCTCATATACCTTCATGCTTTCCACTTTCAGACACTTTGTAGCAAGAATCTGATAGGTCATAATGGCTTCCACGGCACAGCCAATCGCCGGATGCAGCCCGTATGCCCCCTCAAGGATAACGGCGGTTACACCGGTTGTCCATGCGATAACAACCACAACCATCGCAAACCCGCGCAGAAATTTTTTTGTGTCTGACAGTTCCTTTTTATTCAGTTTTTCCAGTGATGCGATCAGATTACCAATCAGACGGATCGGATGGGGCAGCCAGTGCGGATCGCCAAACAACAGATCCAGCACAAACCCAAGAAACATCGCAAAGAAATGATAACTCATACTTTTTCTTTTAACTCCATTTTATTCTCTTGTAAGGACAGGCGCAGATGATAGCCCTCGGCGTTTTTTACCTGATACGAAAAATAATCACCGCCACAGTAGTGCGAAAGCAGCGCCATGATCGTACCCCCATGAACCACAGCCGCCACCGGAAGCGGCTCCTGTATCATACAGTTGTCTTCCGTTTCCCGGCACTTTGGACACGCTCTGTATGCCAGCTGCTGCCGGATCTGTTCCATAACCAGCTCCATCCCATCCACACATCTTGCGATAAAAGCCTCCCGGCTCTCACCTCCCGGAAATGCCAGCGTTCCACCACTGTCAATCCATGCCTGATAGCGTGGATCTCCATTCAGCTGTGCATAATTCTTTCCTTCAAATTCTCCAAAATCCATTTCACGCCATGGATCAATTTCGATCTGTGGAATTTGCGGAAATAAAATTTCTGCGGTCTGCCGGCAGCGAAGCATGGGACTTACAAATACATATGGCATATCCCATGTCCTGCATACCTGTGCCCATTGGTCTTTTCTTTTCTCCAGCTGCTGTCTGCCGTCCTCCGAAAGCGGTTCATCCGTCTGTCTGCCAATATACCGGTGTTCTACATTTCCCAGCGTCATTCCATGCCGGATCAGATACAGTTCTATTTGATTCTCTGTCCAATTCCACATACAATCCGTTCCACCCTTTCTGCTTTTGCTGCAATTTCACAGAGCAGCCGTCCCAGCCGCTCACGATATTCCCGCTCGAACGAATCAAGCGGCACAATTCCATTGCCTACTTCATCGCAGATAATTACTGTATCCGGATGTTTTTCCAGATAAGCCATACTTTCTGCTTCCGGGGATGGAGACTTCGGGGCACTTTCCTGCAATTTCTCTCGAAACCATTCTTCAAAATTGTCCCAGATCCGTGCTTCCGCGATGCCCCGCACCTGTGTTACATATGCTTTTTTTCCCTGAGCAGTGCCGCCAATGTATAATTCCATTAATGTACTCCCTATTGCTTGATATTTTATATTACCACGTTTCGACAAATTTATCTATTTATGCTATACTCCTTTTGTTTTCGCTCCCATTCTGGCAACAGAAGGGAGAGATATTTTGTGGATTCTATCGTTTCATTCTTTGTTTCTGTCGTGGCAGGTATAGTCACCTATTATATCTGCAAATGATTAGACAGTAAACATTAGCGGCAATTAACCTGAATGGATGCTCGACCATACAAAATGAGAAGAACCCCCAGTAGCGCAACTACTGGGGGTTCGTTTTTGGTGTACTTGTAAAAGTATCGCCTCATTCTTTGTTGATTGCATTATATCATACACAATCACCAATTTCAAGTATACCCCAATTCATCATCCTTTTTGCACCAGTAGCGCGACTTTTTCAAATCAACACTGACACGGCTGCCGCCACCGCCATTGCCCCCTCACACAGCGTCAGAAAATATCCCGCCGTATCTCCGGTTATTCCGCCAAATTCCCTGTAACTGCGCCAGCGATAGTAACCGAACACTGCAAATGCCGCCACCACCGCCAGAATTCCCGCCAGAAACGAAAGCCAGAGCATAAACAGTACACACAACAACGTCTGTGCATAAAGTGCCCCTTTTACCCCACGCTCATGTGCGGTACTCGCAAAATGATAGAGCATCCCATCCGTTTTTGCGGAACGGAAGGAGACCACGCTCAGGCCACTCAGGCAGCGGGACAGGAAAAATCCACAACAAAACACTTCCAGCGCACGGTAATCCACAATCTGGGAAAGAGCCGCCACATAAATCAACCCGAATTCCGCCAGCTTGATCACGGAAAAAGCTCCAATGTGGGAATCCTTTAGAATCTCCAGTTTTCGCTCTCTGGGCTGATACGAATGCAATGCATCCATGGTATCCATAAACCCATCCACATGGAAGCCCCCGGTGATAATAAGCGGGAGCGCAGCTGATATCAGAATAAATGCAAGCGTACTGATTCCCAATAACGCAGACAACCGAAACCATCCCCAGAGGATAGCACCGATCACTGCCCCGATCCACGGAAAAAAGCACATGCTGTAACGCATGTCTTCTTCTTTCCACACAAATTGTGGCATCGGAATTTTTGAATAGGTGGAAAACGCCACCGCGATTCCTCTAATGATGTGCATAACCTGCTTCCTTTCTCTCTTTTACCGGAACCGGAATACCTACAACGACTTCGGTGACCGTATCCGCCAGCTCCAACACTCCCGTATTGATGCGTCCGAGTGCACGGATATATGCCTGCGTTGTCGCATCATAGGAAATGCCATCCTCAAACACGTTATTACTGACAATCACCAACTCGTCCACTTTTGCGGAAAGGCTTTTGATTCCCTGCAATATGTGTCCGACAACCACATCTTCCGAAACGATGTCCGCACCGGAAAACATCTCATTTGCAACCAGATTGGACATACATTCCAGCAGGGCACAGCGAGGACGTTCCGTAACATTTTGCCCTGCGCGATCCGGTGGTTCCATGGCTTGCTGTGCTCTTTTCGAAAAATCTACTTCCCCGATATCACGCGGCTGTTCCATCGTAACAAATCCTTTTCCCGCGCGAAGTCTCCGGTGTCTTGCAACTTTTTTTTCGCCCTCCGCATCGTACACCTGCATGGTTGCGATATAATATTTATTCGTTTTTCCATCCAGCAGATGCTCTGCGTAAGCCGATTTTCCGCTGCCGCTTCCGCCCAAAACCAAAGTGATCATTCTGTTTCCCCATACCGCTCGTACTGCGCAATTTCCATCGTATCAAATGTTGTCTGATCCTCGTAGAGTGCCAGTGCCAGATCCAGAAGGGAAACAGCATCACGGCCCCTGTGCCTTCCCCAAGCCCCAGTCCCGCATCTATGACCGGATGAAGTTTCAGCTCCTCCGCAATCCATTTTGCCGCGGGTTCCTTGCTCAGATGGCTCGGCAGAACAAATTCCCGCACACCCGGCACGATCCGCTCCGCCACCAGTGCCGCGACCGATGAGATCAGCCCATCCAGAACGACCGGCACATGATACAGTGCTCCGCCGATGCATACACCTGCCATTCCCGCGATATCCAGACCGCCGAATGCCGCCAGCATGGAAAGTGCATGCGCTGACCGGATCTCTTTTTCATATTTCTCCAGTGCCTGCGCAATGACCTGCTGCTTGCGCAACAGCCCCGCGTCGTTTAATCCGGCACCACGTCCGGTCACTTCTTCTGCTGTGCGTCCGGTCAGTGCCGCCACAAGCATGCTGCTCGTCGTCGTATTTCCGATTCCCATCTCTCCGGTACCGATCAGCTGATAGCCTTTGTCTTTGCACTCCCGGACCAGATCAATTCCCACAGACAATGCCTGCAACGCTTCTTCCTCTGTCATTGCAGGTTCCTGCAGAAAATCGCGCGTGCCCTGCATCACTTTGCAGTCGCGCACCCCCGGCAGCGTTTCTTTTGTGTTGATTCCAATATCGACCGGGATCACATCCACACCGGCGCGGCGCGCCATTTTGCCAACCGAGCTTGCCTGCTGCCCCATAAATCCTGCAACCACCGCGGTCACTTCCTGTCCGGACTGACTGACCCCTTCTGCGACAATACCGTTGTCTGCGCATATGGTGAGGATCACTTTTTTTTCAATGGAAAGGCTGCTGCTTCCCGTGATTGCGCCGATTTGTGCAAACATTGTCTCAAACTGCCCCAGACCATCCAGCGGTTTGGCAATTTTGTCCCAGCTTGCTTTTACCTGCGCGTAGATCTGTGCGTCCGGTGGAATGATTTTAAGTTTCTCCATTTCTTTTCCTGTAATCAAATGTATTCTCCTGTCAATCAAACGGAAATCCGGCTCTCCTGCAAAATAGAGTATACATACTCCATATCCAGATGCTCCCGCAATCCCTGTGCGAGCTTGTCATACTGCTGTTCCTTAAATGCATGATAATCACCGCCAGCCTCCAGTTTCCATGACACCCTTTTTTTGTCGGCCAATGCCTGTACTATGCGCACGGCAATGTCTCCATCGTCAAAAATGCCGTGCACATAACTGCCGTATACGCCGGGTGCTTCGCTGCCTTTTTTCATGCGCTGCACCCCGTCGGTTCTGCCATCTGCCAGCTGTACCAGTGGCGTCTGATGTTCCCCGGTGGAAACCGTTGTCTTTCCCATATGAATCTCATAGCCGGAAAATTCCAATCCGGAAAGTGTGGAAAAAATACCGGTCACATTCTCAAATTTTCCACGTGTCTGCGTACGCATTTTTTCCGGCATCAGGGTCGTGTCGGTGTCGATCAGTTCCATACCACGCAAGGGTAGTGCCCCGTCGCGCTTTATGCGCTCCACGGCAATTGTATCCGGCTCATGAGAAATTGCTTCGCAATGAGCCGGATAGAGCGGTTCGCGTAGCGAATTCTCATTCTCTACCCCATGTGGGTCCGAAATGGTACGCCCCAGCATCTGATAGCCACCGCAGATCCCCCAGACCGGGATATGCACCGCCAGCTTTTTGACCGCGGCTTCCAGACCGTTCTGCCGCATCCAGCGCAGATCACCCATCGTATTTTTGCTGCCCGGCAGAAAAATCATATCCGGCTGTCCCAGTTCCTGCACCGAAGAAACATAGCGCACGGACACACCCTCCAGCCGTTCAAACACGTTAAAATCCGTAAAATTGGAGATCCGTGGAAAACGGATCACTGCCAGATCTATCACGCCTACATCATGGTTGTCCAACTGACCGCTCAGACTGTCCTCATCCTCAATGGAAAGATGCATATATGGAACTACTCCGGCAACCTTCACACCGCCGCGTTCCTCCAGCATCTCCACTCCCGGATCAAGGATCGTCTTGTCCCCGCGGAATTTATTAATAATCAGACCCTTCACACGGGCTTTTTCATCCTCTTCTAAAAGTATCAAAGTTCCCAAAAGCTGCGCAAACACGCCGCCACGGTCGATATCCCCCACCAGAAGCACCGGTGCATCGACCAGTTTTGCCAGCCCCATATTGACAATATCATCCGATTTCAGATTGATCTCTGCCGGGCTTCCCGCCCCTTCCATCACAATAATGTCTGCCTGCTTTTCCAACTCCGAAAAAGCCTCGCAGATCGTCGGAACCAGCTTTTTCTTATACGCAAAATAATCCCGCGCCCGCATATTTCCGAGCACCTCACCCTTTACGATCACCTGTGATCCGACATCATTGGTCGGTTTCAACAGGATGGGATTCATAAGCACGGAAGGCTTCACACCCGCCGCTTCCGCCTGCATGACCTGCGCGCGTCCCATCTCCAGACCGTCTTCGGTGATGTAGGAGTTGAGTGCCATATTCTGTGATTTAAACGGTGCCACGCGATAGCCATCCTGCGCAAAAATACGGCAAAGTCCTGCAACGATCAGGCTTTTTCCGGCATTTGACATCGTGCCCTGCACCATGATTACTTTTGCCATGTTTGTTTCCTTCCTGCTAACCAGCAATCACAACCCTGCAATCCTTCTTGAAGCATGCAATTCCATATTTGATAAAATTACGCATTCCGTCCTGCTTCAGCTTATCGACATATGATTTTTCTTCCATCTGTTTCAAAGCTTCGGCACATGCAGCATCCAGATCTCCATTCCCGGCATATTTCAGTTCTATCACAATTCCTGTTCTGTTGTTCGGCACCTCAACAAGAATATCGCTGTAGCCGGTTCCTGACTCTGCATTTGACTTTATAAGCCAGTTTGCTTTATATCCCAAAAGCCCAAGTAAAATGCCATGGTAAAAATTTTCTTTCTTTTCCTTTGCAACTGCTGTATCACGTATGCTTATGGTATTCCAAAGATATTCTCCAAAGAGCTGCTCTATTTTTTCTGTATTTTTTTCTAAAAACGCATTGCAGAATTCTTCCAGTCTCTTACCGTCATTCGCGGACGTATCCCGGAACCATTCCCTAATTTTCTTGATAAAAAGATTTTTTATCTCTTTATTGGGAATTGCCAAACGTATCTTTCCATCCGCTGTACGCCCCTGTTTTGTCAGATATCCGGTCGTAAAAAGTACGCTCCACAGATTTCCAATGTTTTTATCAAGCTCATCATACGTAAGTTCCTGTGAAAGTTCCTTTTCAATACACTCTCCCGCGATCAGACGCTCAATTTCATCCTTGGTCTGCACATCCGCCTTATCGATCAATCTGCGGACGATCACATTTCCACTCGAATTAGACCAGTAATCCTGTGGTTCAACCGTTTGATCATAGTTAAGTTCATCCACATAATTTATGACATCCCATGGACAGTACACATCCGCATTTCCAAAGTGATAGCCATCATACCATTCCTTTGTTTCCGGAAAATGTGAAGCCAGACCATACGACGCAAGGAGGTTTTTTACCTCATCATCTGTGAATCCAAACTGTTCATCAAATCTGGAATCCATAATAGAAAGTACCTTAAAATTATTCAATCCTGTAAATATACTTTCCTTCGATACTCGCAGACATCCCGTCAGAAATGCAAACTGTAAATAATCATTCGTCTTTAATGCCTGACCAAAAAGACCTCTGATCAGAGAAACCATTTCACGATAATATCCATTCTGATATGCTTTATCCAGAGGAACATCATACTCATCTATGATAATTACTACCTTTTTCCCGTGATGCTTATATAAAAGCTGTGACAGTTTACGGATGCTGTCTTCTATATTCTCATCCGTACCTGTAAGCATTTTAGCGAAATATGCCTTATCCTCGTCCGTAAGTGCATCACTTGTTTTGAGATAATAATGCCGGTCCATTTCATTGGCAAGAATCGTGCCGAGCATCCTCTTCGCATCCGCAAATGTCAGCCCCTCCACCCCTTTGAGCGTGAGAAATATCACTGGATACTTTCCCATGTACGCATCGCATAGTTCTTTATTCTTTGCAATATATAAGCCTTCAAACAGTGAAACATCTGCACCGATTTCAAAAAAACTTTTCAGCATGCTCATATTCAATGTCTTGCCAAAACGTCGCGGACGGGTGAACAGTGTTACTTCCCCCCAATTCATCAGAATCTGTTCTATGAGATTTGTCTTGTCAATATAATAAAATCCGTTCCTGCGTATTTTTTCAAAACTGTCAATTCCTACCGGTAATTTCAAAGTATTTACCATATGAACCTCCAACAAACAGATCATTTTGCCATATTTACATATAGTATAACTGATTGACAAGGTAATTACAATTTCCTTTCATTAAACGGTCACCGAAATACACTGTCATGATTTACTCTCCATTCCAAAAACATTTTCTTGAAAAGATCCCCATGTTCCGTTAAGATGATATTGTAACGAAAAACAATATATCAGGGAGGTAGTTATGAACTATACAATTGAAGGAGCACCAATGCCTGTCGTCATCTGTAACTTAGAGGGCGGCGAAACCATGCTCACGGAGAAGGGCGCAATGTCGTGGATGTCCCCAAATATGAAAATGGAAACCACAACAGGCGGTGGAATCGGAAAAATGTTCGGTCGTGCTTTTTCCGGTGAAAGCATGTTTATCAACCGCTACACCGCGCAGGGCGGCACCGGACTGATCGCATTTGCATCCAGCTTTCCCGGAGATATCCGTGCATTTGAAATCGCACCGGGGCAGGAGATTATCGCCCAGAAAAGTGCCTTTCTCGCATCAACTGCAGGCGTGGAAATGTCTGTTTTTTTCCAAAAACGCATTGCCGGCGGTCTCTTCGGCGGAGAAGGATTTATCATGCAGCGTCTGTCCGGAAACGGCACCGTCTTTCTCGAATTTGACGGACACATCAAAGAATATGAACTTGCACCGGGACAGCAGATTGTCGTCGATACTGGATATCTCGCGGCAATGACCGCCGGATGTTCCATCGATATCCAGACTGTACCGGGTGTCAAAAATATGCTCTTTGGTGGGGAAGGGATCTTTAATACCGTTATCACCGGACCGGGACGTGTATGGCTGCAGAGCATGCCGGTTGCACAGCTCGCCGGAGCGATCAGCCCGTTTATTCCAAATAAAAATTAATCATTTTCGAAAAAATCCCGGAGCCATTTCCCATGCTCCGGGATTTCATTTTATATCATTTTTCAAATTTTCCGAATCTCAAAACTGTTTTTTCCACGGGTTTTTACCTCATATAATACACTGTCTGCTTCCTTAAACAGTTTTTCATAAGGAACTTTCTCCGTCATATACACAGCACCCAGGCTGATGGACAGCGGCACTGAACACCCGCCATATGTAAATGTCTGACACATGCTTCTGACCAGTTTATCCAGCTGTGCCTGAACACCCTCCTGATCACGGTTCTGTATACAGAGTACAAACTCATCTCCGCCAAACCGCGCCATAAGGACATGTGTTCCAAACACCAGACGCATCGTATCCGCCAAAAGTTTTAACGCCTCATCTCCTCCGGCGTGTCCAAGCGTATCATTGACAGACTTAAAGTTATCAATATCCATGATTGCAAACAGAAGCGGCAGTTCTTTCCTGTCGTAAATGCGGTTCATTTCTTCCGAAAGACCGTACCGGTTATATAATCCTGTCAGTGCGTCTGTCTTTGCCAGGCGATTCCGGTCTCGCATAATAAGCATAACAATTACAACAACAATTACAAAAATAATGCATAATGCCAGCAGACAGGAAAACGTGTTTGCCTCGATAAAACGCTTCACGGTAATCTTCTGTTGCTTCACCTGCAGGCAATCATTCAGCATCATCTGCATGTTTTCATCCGGAATACTGTAAATGACTTTGTTGCAGACAGAAATCAGCCTGGTATCAACATCTCTGTAAAATGCAAAACAAAAATTGCCGTTTTTCGCCAGCGGGATCGTAGTCAGATGCGCAAAACCCTGCTGCTGTATATAGTAATTGACACTATAATAATCGGCTACGGTAAAATCTGCGCGCAGATTTTCCACTGCCTGCAGACTGTCCGCTAAATCTTTGGTCCGGTAAATTTCTTTTGCATTTGTCTGGTAATCGGAATAATCCTCCCCCCTGACCTGTGCCATCGTTCCCTGCAATGCGTTCTTTGTACTCTTGGTATCGCTTTTTACCAGCACATTCATAGATTCCATGTAATTGGTAGAATATTTGATATCGGAATAAACATTGCTTTTCTGGACTCCCGCGGCCATGTCAATTTTCCCTTCCCGCAATGCCTTAAAAAGAGTCTTGGAATTGTTATAAGCCTGTGCTTTCACTTTTACCTGAAACGCTTTTTCCATCTGATCCGCCAGCTGCCGGGAAACTCCCTGAAACTGTCCTTTTTCCTCATATTCATAAGGTGCAAGATTTCGCAGATAACCGATCCGCAACGTCTTCAGTCCCTTTAAGTATGATTTCTCCGTCCCTGAAAAATCGACTTTGTAGGTATTGTTGATCATACTGCTGAGTACGGAAACATTTTCCCCCGTATCCGGCATCATATCCTCTGTACGCCCCGATTCCCAGCGCTTATTCCAGTCATCCATGATCTGGTCAAAAGTTTCATCTCGCTTTCCCTCTGCCGCTTCAATGATTCTTTTCGTCTCATCATAATTATCCCGCAGATTCAGATTTGCAGAAAGTGCTGTCCACTTTTTATAATTTTCATCCGAGGCTGCACTGCTGCTCAGACATACTACATGATCCATATCCCCATAGCTTTCAGGAATCGGATCGGTTTTTACGATGGAAATCACTTCATGATCCAGTGCATATCCGGATTCATCCAGCATATAATCAATATAGCAACGGGCAGCTTCCTTATTTGTACTGTTTTTGTTAATCGCGTAACAATAGTCCGTCATAATTGTCATGTACTGTTGGCCGTTAACCAGATTCGGGAACGGCATGTATGCGATATGATCCCCATGGGTTCCCACACTTTTTACCTGACTCATCGCCCAGGAACCGATTGCCATACATCCGATTTTCCCGTTGTTAAGCATCTCCTTTGACTGTTCCCAGTCACTTTTTGCAGGATCTTCTTCGCATAATCCTTCTTTGACAATGTTGTAAAGCAACTGATATACCTGATAGTGAGTCGTATCTTTTCCATAAGGATTTAACTCATTGACAAATTTATTTTCCCGATAATCCCGGTCTCCGGTCATCTCAATATACGGATACTGTTCCCACACCAGAAGCGGCCATCCTGCTGCATAATTGGTATAAAACGGAATGGCATCCGTGCGCTCTTTGATATTCCGGAGATCCTGAAGAAAATCATCGATCGTCTTGGGGGATTCTGTAACCCCCGCCTTATCAAACACTTCTTTGTTATATAAAATTCCGTTGAGATATGCATAAGACGGAATTCCATAGACTACATCCTTGACATTTTTACTGCTTTCCAGATAATTATACTTTTTATCCAGTTCTTTCTTCGTCCCCAATTTTTCAAAATAATCCGCATACTTCTCTCCCGGCACCGATCCCGGAACAAATAAAACATCCGGATAATCCCCACCCTGAATCTGTTTTGACACCTCATTGTCATAATCCGAATACGACTGGTACTTCACCTCAATACCAGGATATTTCTTGTTAAACCCATCCAGGTACTGCTGCATATCCTGCTGGGAGATATTAGATGCTACCGAAATCGTTCCCCTGATTTCGTTTTTCTGTGCAGCATGTGCCACACTTCCAAAGTCTGCCGGAAACTGTAACAGCACAAGCAGCGTCAAAAACACCGCCACCATACGCTTTTTCTTCCACTTTTTCATCTTTCTCATCCTTCTTTTGCAGCCTTACCGCGCTTCATATGTTCTGGATACACGCTTATACTCTGCGGGTTCCGTAATCTGTTCCACAATGATATCTCCGTCTTCCGCATCACGGTATCGATACAGATACACACCTTCCTGAATCTCATCCTCCGCTATGAGAGACACTGCCATATAGTGCTTCTCTTCAACGGTAAAGGTATCCATGATGGCAAACTCTTTTTCCGTCCCATCCGAAACCGGAATACGGATTACTTCGTACTCATCCATAATATTCTCTCCCTTTTATCGCGGTACTTTCGAAAACAATGCAAATGCATTTTCCCGTGTGGTTTCCTCCACTTCTTCCGCGGAAATCCCTTTAATCTTTGCAATCTTTTCAATCACATACGGAATGTTGCGTGAATCATTGCGTGTTCCCCGGCGTGGTTCCGGTGCCATATATGGACAATCCGTTTCTAAAACAATGGCGGAAAGCGGGATTTCCTCTACCGTCTGAACGAGTTTTCTGGCATTTTTAAAAGTCACGACGCCACCTACCCCGATCCGGTATCCCATCTTTACATATTCCTGCGCCATCTCCGGCGAATAGGAATAACAGTGAATCACTCCCTTGATTCCGTCTTCGCGGGCCTTTTTCATGATCTGCATCGTATCCTCTGCAGCATCCCTGGAATGAATAATCACCGGAAGATCCGCTTCCTGCGCCAGTGCAAGCTGTCGCACAAACCAGTACCGCTGCTTTTGCTGTACCTCTGGTTCCTTATCCCAGTAATAATCCAGTCCGATCTCTCCCACCGCAACTGTCTTTTGCAGCGTTGTCTGCTGTCTGAGCCATACATAAGTGTCATCATTTAAATCATCCACGTCACTGGGATGTACGCCCACCGCAGCATAAAGAAAAGGGTATTCCTGCGCCAGCGAAAGTGTTGTCTTTGTCGTTGCAATGGAAGACCCTACATTAATCACCGGTGAAATGCCGCGCTGCGGTAAATCCGCAAGCAGCATCTCCCGGTCCGTATCAAATTTTGCATCATCGTAATGTGCATGTGTCTCAAAAATCATAAGAAGTGCCTTTCTATCAGATCAAGTTCCTCCATGATGATACAGTTTGGAAGTGTATCCGAAGCCACCATGCCCCGCACCTGGGCATAATCCATCCAGCGCACACTCTCTATTTCTTCGGTCTGCAGTTCAAATTCCTCTGCTTCCCGATCCAGCCAGAGCAGATAAACATTTGAAATCTGGTGATCATGAAATGGCTGTCTGTGAAATTCACTGTCAACGTCCTTATGCACCTGTCCGCAATAAATCAGGTCCGACTCCTGCACTGTCACATTCAATTCTTCTTTCAACTCCCGAATTGCCGAAGGAATATACTCCTCCCCTGCCGGTATATGTCCTGCACTGGAAATATCATAGCAGCCCGGAAATGAATCTTTCTGCATACATCTCTTCTGTAATAAAAGCTGAATCCGTCCGTTCCTGTTGCGGGCAATCCAGACATGGGATGTGCGGTGCCGTCCCCTTCCCGGTGCGCCTCCGCACGGTCTACGGTTTCACCGGTTGGTGTGCCGGTCTCATCTACAACATCAAGGATTTCCATATTTATGCCTCCTATTTTTATGCCTCCGACCTTGTTTAACAGATCTCTGCACCGCTTGGCATTGGTTTCTCCGGTGTCATCAGAGAAAGTGTGCCGTTTTCGTCCTCTGCACACAGCAACATGCCCTCGGACAATACTCCGGCAAGTTTTGCCGGCTTTAAGTTCACAAGAACCATAACCTTCTTGCCGACCATCTCTTCCGGTGTGTAATCTTTACGGATACCGGATACAATCTGCTTTACAGTGTTTCCGATTTTTACCTGAGAGCAAAGCAGCTTCTTTGACTTTGCAACTGCCTCACAGGAGAGAATCTCTCCCACCTGGAACTGCATCTTCGTAAAATCATCAAATGTGATCTCTTCCTTCGGATCCATATCAATCACTGCTTCATCTGCTGTCTCTCCGCCATTTAATGCTTTCTGCTCTTTTTCATACTCTTCCTTCTGCTTTGCCTGAATGGCATCCACCTTTGGCTGGATCTCTTTTGCGTCAATTCTTGCAAAAAGGATCTCCGGGGCATCGGTTACTTTTGTTCCATCCGGATACAGGCCAAACTGATTGAGTTCATCAAAATCACGCAATGATGTCGATAACTGCGCCACGATTTTTTCTGCGGTTTCCGGAAGGAACGGGTGCAGAAGACTTGCGCCAATCGTGATGGACTCGGTCAGATTGTAAAGAACCTCTGCCAGACGGTCTTTCTGTGCCTCGTCTTTTGCCAGTACCCACGGGGTTGTCTCATCAATATATTTATTGCAACGGCGGAACAGTGCAAATACTTCGGAAATTGCATCTGCCACACGAAGTTTTGCCATCTTCCCGGCAATACGGTCACGGGTTGCTGTCACAACAGCTTTCAGATCTGCATCCACTTCACCGGTGACTCCTGTGGATGTGACCACACCGCCAAAATATTTATTGCTCATGGAAACGGTACGGTTTACCAGATTTCCAAGAATATTTGCCAGGTCAGAGTTGAAACGCTCAATGACCAGATCCCAGGTAATCACGCCATCATTCTCAAACGGCATCTCATGCAATACAAAATAGCGGGTAGCATCTACGCCAAACAGATCTACCATGTCATCCGCATAGATTACATTTCCCTTGGATTTGCTCATCTTATCCCCGCCCTGAAGCAGCCACGGATGTCCAAATACCTGCTTTGGAAGTGGAAGATCAAGTGCCATAAGGAAGATTGGCCAGTAAATTGTATGGAATCTGATGATATCCTTACCGATAAGGTGAAGGTCTGCTGGCCAGAACTTCTTGTACTGCTCTGAAGAATTGCCATCAGCATCATATCCGATACCTGTGATATAGTTAGTAAGGGCATCAAGCCATACATAAACTACATGCTTGTCATCAAAGTCAACTGGAATACCCCATTTGAAAGATGTTCTTGATACACATAATT
>ERZ791624.227-NODE-227-length-42076-cov-2.109707_pt1 | contig 42076 bp, 36 predicted proteins | sample MGYA00510058_ERZ791624 | MGnify/ENA primary metagenome ERZ791624 (study PRJEB30046, sample SAMN00715158) | human gut metagenome | study: EMG produced TPA metagenomics assembly of the A metagenome-wide association study of gut microbiota in type 2...
ATATGATGTGAAAAACAACTCTTAATTTAGAACATGTAATAAGTTCTGCAAGAACTAAATAAACTAACTACTTCTTCCATATATAACAAATACATACTAAATTACTCATTCCCTCATATTTACAAACTATATGATATTCGGCAAATGTCTCTCTTTGGGAATAATTATTGTTGAGTAGAGCGCAGTTTCATATTATCTTAGCTCAGTATTTTAAACCATGAATATTCCTGTATGTATACAGGAAAATCATGAAAGAGGGTAGTACTTCATTCCTCTGTGATTTGTTCGTTAAGTATTACTCATGATGATACGGTCCGCCATTCAGTATCGTCATTGCCCGATAAATCTGCTCCACGAATATTAATCGGATCATCTGATGCGAAAAAGTCATTTTCGACATTGAAATTTTTTCGTTTGCTGCTTGATATACCTTTTCTGAAAATCCATAAGGGCCTCCGATAATGAAAACTAGCCGCTTGTTGACTGTGTTCATTTTTCGTTTCATATAATCGGCAAATTCGAGAGAACGCATCTCTTTTCCATGTTCATCAAGTAATACGATTACGTCTCCCGGTTGGAGTGATTTCAATATCAGTTCTCCTTCTTTTTCTTTCTGCACTTCCATTGAAAGGCTTTTTGTGTTTTTTAGTTCGAGGATTACTTCCATATCAAAAGTAATATAGCGTTTGGTGCGCTGAATATAGTCATTAATGGCAGTTATATAGTGTTGTTCTACGGTTCGTCCAACGACGAGCAGGATTGTTTTCATACGTCTGTTATTCTGATTAATGCACAAAAATAGGCATTTTTTATGTTATTCTGCAATTAATGATTACCTTTGCCTATCATTAGTTGAAAGTTTAAGGCTTTAAACTTCAACTTTAAAGCTTGTATTTATGAAAAAACGAGTGCTTGTAGGAATGACCGCTTTGCTTCTTTCTATCTCGTTGCTTATGGCGCAAGAGATACCGGCAGGAGTGATTACGGCATTTAAAAGAGGAAGTTCGCAAGAGCTGAGTAAGTATATGGGGGGCAAGGTAAACTTGGTGCTCCAGGGTCGCTCGACAAACGTTGACAAGCAGAAAGCAACAGCTATGATGCAAGATTTCTTTACGGAGAATAAAGTCAGCGGATTTAACGTAAATCATCAGGGAAAACGGGATGAATCGAGTTTCATTATTGGTACATTGGCTACTACCAGAGGAAACTTCCGTGTAAACTGCTTCCTGAAGAAAGTGGAGAATCAATATTTAATACATCAAATAAGAATTGACAAAATCAATGAATAAGGAAAAAGAACTGATCGACAAGCTGATCGATCTTGCTTTTGCAGAAGATATAGGGGATGGGGATCATACCACCCTTTCATGTATTCCCGCTACTGCTATGGGAAAATCAAAATTGCTTATCAAAGAGGCCGGTGTGCTGGCAGGTATAGAAGTAGCCAAAGAAATTTTCAATCGTTTCGATCCTACGATGAAAGTCGAGGTATTTATCAACGATGGAACGGAAGTGGAACCGGGTGATGTGGCAATGTTGGTAGAAGGAAAAGTGCAGTCACTACTTCAGACTGAACGCCTGATGCTGAACGTGATGCAACGTATGAGTGGTATAGCGACAATGACCCGCAAATACGCTAAGAAATTGGAAGGTACCCGTACTCATGTGTTAGATACGCGTAAGACAACTCCCGGAATGCGTATCCTCGAAAAAATGGCAGTAAAGATTGGCGGTGGTGTAAATCATCGTATCGGACTTTTCGACATGATTCTCCTGAAAGATAATCACGTGGATTTTGCCGGAGGTATTGATAAAGCTATTACCCGTGCCAAAGAATATTGTAAAGAAAAGGGCAAAGATCTGAAAATCGAAATTGAAGTTCGGAACTTTGATGAACTGCAACAAGTTCTCGACTTGGGTGGTGTGGACCGTATTATGTTTGATAACTTCACTCCTGAAATGACGAAAAAGGCAGTAGAGATGGTAGCAGGTAAATATGAGACCGAATCTTCTGGCGGTATTACTTTTGATACTCTTCGAGACTATGCCGAATGTGGCGTAGACTTTATTTCGGTAGGAGCTTTGACTCATTCGGTGAAAGGGCTGGATATGAGTTTCAAGGCATGCTGATTATAAGCGGTAAACGATAAACAGTAAACGGTGAACGATAAACAGTCAATGGTGAATACTTTGCAGCACGGTAGTGTATAGTGCTGTTCATTGTTTACCGTTTATCGTTCACCTTTTCTTTTTCTCCATTTATTATTTATCGTCTCTTTAACTTCTTTTAGCAATATTCATTGCAGCATTCCTCAAATTCTTGCGTCTAATGGACAAACGACGCAGACATACGTTCGATTTTTAAAAAAGGTAATTGACTTGGAAAACGAGATAGAACTGATAAAGGGCTGTCGGGCAGGAAAGGATTCAGCCCGGAAGGAACTTTACACCCTCTATTCCAAACAGATGCTGGCGGTATGTTTCCGCTATACGGGCGATATGGATGCAGCGCACGATGTATTGCATGATGGTTTCATTAAGATTTTTACCAACTTCTCGTTTCGGGGCGAATCTTCGCTTAGCACATGGATTACCCGGGTAATGGTCACCCAGTCGCTCGATTATTTGCGGCGTGAGAAACGAGTCAGTCAGTTGGTGGTGCATGAAGATGAGCTTCCCGACATACCTGATATATCGGACTCGGGAGGAGGGGCTGGAATCTCAGAGGAACAATTAATGGCTTTTATTGCCGAATTACCGGATGGATGCCGAACCGTTTTCAACCTTTATGTGTTTGAAGAGAAGTCACACAAGGAGATAGCCAAGATGCTTCATATTAAAGAGCACTCGTCTACTTCGCAGTTACACCGGGCCAAGTATTTATTAGCAAAAAGAATTAAAGAGTATAGAAATCATGAAGAAAGAAAATGATGAAATAACCGATCTGTTTCGCACTCGTCTCGCTGATGCCGGGATGAATGTCCGGGACGGCTTCTGGGAAGAACTCTCACAGGAGATTCCTGTGGCTTGCCAGCAACGTCGTCGGTTACTACTCTTCCGTGTAGCAGCTGCGGCATCTGTGTTGCTTGTCTTGGCGGCTTCATCGGCTACCTTCTTATATCTTTCTCCAAAAGAGGAAATGGAAGAAGCATTTACCAAGATAGCCGTGGCGAACGGAGGGCAGTTGGACGGAGATGGAATACGTGTCAATCAACTACCGTTGCCGGTAGAACCAGTGTTGCCGAAACCGGCTCCTAAATCTTATGGAATGTTGTCTCAATACACAGAAGAAGATTCGCTTTCCATTACCTTCTCTATGTCGTTCTCTTTCTCGGCTACGACTTCCACCGGAAATGGAAACCGATATGGAAACCAAGGCCATAATGGCTATTGGCAGGCAACGAATGGTAATACGGAATCATCGGATTCGCGAAAAGAACAATATGAAACGGGCGAATCAGTAGTCCGGAAGATCTCTACAAAGAAAAACCGCTGGGCGATGAAAGCCCAAGTTGGTACGGCACTTCCAGCAGAGGATGGCGTCTATAAAATGCCGGTTTCTGTAGGTGTAACCGTAGAACGGAAATTAAATGATTATCTGGGTATTGAAACCGGATTGCTTTATTCAAATCTTCGCTCGGCAGGGCAGCATTTACATTATCTTGGTATTCCCGTCAAAATTAACGTGACATTGTTGGATACAAAAAAAGTTGACCTTTACGCTACAGTAGGAGGAATTATAGATAAATGCATTGCCGGTGCACCGGACAACAGTTTCAAAGAAGAACCTGTCCAATTGGCTGTGACCGCTGGTATTGGAATTAATTATAAGATAAATGATCGCCTCGCGCTTTTTGCCGAACCGGGTGTTTCTCATCATTTCAAAACTGATTCGAAACTAGCTACGGTACGCACGAAACGGCCGACTAATTTTAATTTGCTTTGCGGACTTCGCATGACGTATTAATCCTTGAAGAAAATGAAAAAAACACTTGTAATGCTGTTGGCTATTTGCCTGATTGTATCCTTTACTGGGTGCGGCAGCGAAGAAATGGATTATAACAATCCGGATGTTACCCTTTTTGTGAAGCAATTGAAGACGGGTACGTATAAGATGAAGAATGACAAAGGAGTGGTGGAGGTCCCTCATTTTACGGAAGAGGATATTCCCGAACTTCTGAACTATGCGGAAGATCTGACTATTATTCCTTCTTTCCCGTCGGTTTATAATATGAATAATGGTAAAATCCGTTTAGGTGAGTGTATGCTTTGGGTGATTGAATCTATTCGTCAAGGTACACCTCCGTCGTTGGGTTGCAAAATGGTGTTGGCTAATGCCGAGAATTATGAAGCACTCTATTTCCTGACAGACGAAGAAGTACTTGATGCTGCCGCTTGCTACCGTCGTTGGTGGGAAGAAAGACAATACCCGAAGACGCGGTGGACGATTGACCCGTGTTACGATGAACCGCTTTGTGGTACAGGGTATCGCTGGTGGTAAAAAAGAGGAGAATCTTCGGGAAATAAAAAAACAATAAAAATGAGGAAACGTTTATTTATATCGGCAGTATCACTGCTGCTGACAGTGGTATGCTATGCCCAGTGGTCTGTACAGGATTCACTCAAATTGCAGAAGCTATTGGAGAGCAGTGAGGAGTTGAAGCTGAATCCGAAAGCAGTTAGGCAGATTGATTTCGGCAGTGCGGTGGGTACTCCCCGGATGTCGGAGGAGAAAAGCTGGATGCTGCCTGACGAATCGCTTCCCGAAGCATTGCCTAAACCAAAAGTAGTTCTTTCTTTGATGCCATATAAGGCTAATACCCGTTTTAATTGGGATCCGGTTTATCAAAAAAAGATAAGGGTGGATAAGAATACATGGCGGGGAGATCCTTTCTATGAGATTCGACACCAAAGATCGTATACCAACTGGGCACGGAATCCGATGGCAAAAGGTATACGGAAGTCTTTAGAGGAAATACAGGCGAGCGAGTACGGTCCCGTCAGTTAAGTGAACGTGCCAATGGGATGATGGTGAATTCGGTGGTGACGGATAGTCCTATTCCTTTGTTTGGTGGTAGCGGAGTGTATATCAATGGAGGAACTATTGGAGGACTTGATCTGATGGCTGTCTTTACAAAGAACTTCTGGGATAAGAAAGGAAGAGATCGTCGTGAACGTACGCTGGAAGTTTTGAGAGCTTATGGGGATTCTACCACGGTGTTGATTAATAAACCTATTGAACAGATTATCCGTTGAGGGTGTTTATATAAATGTGCTAATGTCGCGATACGACAATATACTGACTAGGGAACGTTTGTAATTGAATAATTTATATATTTGTATATTGTTGTATTAGCGCATTAGTAATTTAGCTGGTTATTCTAGCCGGTATATTAGTAAATTAGCACATTGATAAATTATTAATTATGAATAGAATTACTTCTCTTCTGGGGATTCAATACCCTATTGTTCAAGGTGGAATGGTATGGTGCAGTGGTTGGAGGCTTGCTTCCGCAGTGAGTAACGCTGGTGGTTTGGGACTGATTGGTGCAGGTTCTATGCATCCGGAGATTTTACGCGAGCATATTCGCAAATGCCGTGTAGCTACAGAGTTTCCTTTTGGTGTGAACATTCCTTTGATGTATCCGCAGATAGAAGAAATCATGAATATTGTGGTAGAAGAGGGAGTGAAGATTATTTTTACTTCTGCCGGGAATCCGAAAACATGGACAGGATGGTTGAAAGAGCGTGGAATTACGGTTGTTCATATCGTTTCTTCTTCCCGTTTTGCTGTGAAGTGTGAGGAGGCCGGGGTAGATGCAGTGGTAGCGGAAGGTTTCGAAGCCGGCGGACATAACGGGCGTGAGGAAACTACTACTTTTTGTTTGATTCCTGCTGTACGTGAAGCAACGACTTTACCTTTGATTGCAGCAGGAGGTATCGCTACGGGAGAAGGAATACTGGCTGCTATGGTATTAGGGGCTGAAGGTGTTCAGATAGGAACTCGTTTTGCATTGACTGATGAGAGTTCTGCAAGTCCGCTATTCAAGGAATATTGTTTGAGTCTGGGTGAGGGGGATACTAAGTTGCTGTTGAAAAAATTAGCTCCGACTCGTCTTGTGAAAAATAGTTTCCGGGAAGCTGTAGAGAAGGCCGAAGATAGTGGAGCTTCCATGGAAGAATTAAGAGCTTTATTGGGACGGGGGCGTGCCAAAAAAGGCATCTTTGAAGGAGATCTTGAAGAAGGAGAACTGGAAATAGGACAAGTATCGTCGATAATTTCCCGTCAGCAGCCTGTGGCGGAGGTCATGAAAGAATTAGTGGAAGCTTGTCAACGGGCAGCGAAAAAAGATTATTTGAGTTTAATGAGGTTGTGCCGGCATTTTGAAGTGCACCCCAAAAGTTAGACACAACCTCATGTTTTAGAACAGAATGTCGTCTGCGTTGAGATGAATAAGTAGTGCATAGAGTGGTTGTTTATAGACATTCATTGTCCTATTTTTGATTTTCATGCTTTTTCCATAGAGACCCACTCGTGTTATGTTATTATTAAAGGGTTCTGCAAGATCATATCTGAAAGGAAGTACTTTCTTGTCTTAGTCTTGATTATTAATGCTGTAATTCTGGATTAGCATCAATAGCAGCCTGTGGAATACGCAATGTATAGCGTGCATCGTCTTTCTCTAAAATATACGTTTTACCATCGATAACTTTTTCGATGCGTGGGCGGGTAGTGCGTCGTAAATCAAACCAACGATGACCTTCGAAAGCGAGTTCTTTAGTACGTTCTTCTTGAATTTCAGCAAGAAGCGCTTCTTGGGACATTACTTCTATTTCATTTTTTTTCAGTGTATAACCTTCCGGGGTATATCGGTTTTCTATAAGCTTTAATAATCGACCACGAGCCTCCGAGAGCTTATTTAAGTGAGCAGCGGCTTCTGCTGCATTCAGATAAATTTCTCCCGTGCGGAAAGAACAGAGAATTGCGTAGAACCGCATTTTAGAACAGGAAAATTACCATTTTTGTCTGCTACGTCAAAGTATTTGTTAGGGCGTAAATCATTTCTGTCATATTTTTCTTTCAGCATAGGTGTGGCTCTAAATGCTTTATCGACATCTTTACATACATATTCATAGGCTGTGATGACCTCTGTTGATTGAAAATCATTGGGAATTTTAGAATTCTCTTTATTAAAATCTTCTAATGATGATTTTTGTGATAAGACCTTTTCTGCACTATTATAAGTTTCTTGCCATTTTCCCATATATAAATATACGCGTGATTCCATAGCATCTACCGATATAGTTGAAAAACGATATGAGTATTGTTTCTCCCACTCTTTGCAATGGATCAATTTACGAGCTGATTCAATATCATTTAAAATCGCTGTATATACTTCACTAACAGTATTACGGGACGGAGTTTTTTCCAAATCAATATCTAACTTTATTGGAATTGCTTTAGTTTCCGGAGCTCCATCTTTTGTATATGGTTGTCCGTAAAGATTCACTAATAGAAAATGCATATATCCTCTAAGTAGATATGCTTCTCCTACAAGTTGATCGATGTCTTCCTGAGTTCCTTCTGTTATTTTATCTCTATTATCTATTATGGCGTTGGCATAATAGATAATGCTATAATAATTGCTCCAAGCAAATTCACGTGTACCGGGAATAGGATTAGAGTCGTTCCATTTCTCAATTTCCGAATAATAGTTTTGATCATATTCATTATCTCTGATTGTCACCTCATCGGTACGAAATTCAGTAACTCCTCTGTCGAAGAGAGGCTGGGAATATGCTTCTGTTAGCAATGCCCGATATTCTGATAGAGTATTTGGAATTACTTTTCCTATAGGTTGGATATCTAAAAAACTGTCACAGGAAGTTATTAATAGGCTTCCCAATAATGCAAAAGTAATATATAATTTCTTAGTCATGCTTATTCTTTTTTAGAAGTTTAGGCTTAAATTGAATGTCACTGATTTTGCAATGGGAGTTGCATACAGATTTCCCATTGATTCAGGGTCCAGATAATTCTTGTAGCTGGAACCGAATACAAATAAGTTACGTGCCTCTACAGCGACGGTTGCTCCGTTGATGTTTATTCTGTTTAGTAACTTTGAAGGAATCTGGTAAGCTAAACGTATATTTTGCAAACGTATATAATTTAACTTTTTGACCCAAATATCTAAGGAGTTGTAAATACGTGGTTGATCAAACAACAAACTATATTCTGCAGGATTAGAAGCAGCTGTCAATATGGCGGGGAATTTTCCATTTTTGTTTTCAGGAGTCCATCTATCCAGAATATCCCGATTGGTATTGCGGCTCGCATCAAATTTTGTCAGACTGTAAGAAGGTGTTGTTTTTACATAAGCCCCAAAATTATAGGAGAAGTTCAAGTTCAATTCCCAACTCTTATAATTAAAGGTATTCATAAATCCTCCGGTATATGGAGCGTCGGATGTTCCTATATAGCTATAGAATTCTCTTTCTTCAAGAGTTGATACTTGAGGAGTATAGATTCCGATTCCCCATTCGTCTATTGCTACTTTATATAAATCTTCAAGAAACATGCTTTTTCCGTTCTTTGCCTTTACGCGAATACGTCCGGTTTCAGAATCAATGCCATCAGTCTTCAAAGCAAAAATAGCTCCGACAGGATAACCTTCAAGACTGGGAGTTTCTTGTGAATCCGGAGTATTAATTTTCAGTACTTTATTTTGGTTATATGCAAAATTGAATGTTGTGTACCATGAAAATTTTTTGGTGGTAATATTGCGTGTTTGCAGATTTATTTCTACTCCTTTATTCTCCATGCTGGCCCAATTAATCGTCATTGTTTCAAATCCGTTTTCTAACGGCAGAAGTTTTTTCCCAATCAGGTCCGTTCCTTTTCTATAGTAATAGTCTACACTTAAATTGATTGCCTGGTTTAATACGGAGAAATCTAATCCAAGGTTATATGAAGCAGTTTTTTCCCAACGTAATTTGCTGTTGGGAGCACCTTCTATTTGGATAGTTTGTTCTTCGTCATATCCGGGTAAGAGTCCTACATTGTCATAGGATCCTACTAGGAATGGTGAAGTAGTTTTATCGATATTTCCTTGCAGACCGTAAGAAAGACGAATTGCCAGGTTATCAATCCATTTGTATCGTTGTATAAAAGGTTCATTGGAGGCGCGCCACATACCACTAATTGAATAAATTGGTAAATAGCGATATTTCTTATCTACTCCGAAAAGGTCAGAGCCATCCATACGTACACTTCCCCCTATCGTATAGCGGCTCATGAATGAATATGAACCTGTAGTATAGAAGGACGCAAAAGCATTTTCTTGATAAGTTTTAGTATGTAGTTTATATTTCTCTGCATCCTTGTCATTTCTGATATTCAGTGGCTTTGTTGTCAATGTTTTGGGATCATAACCATATCCGGCTGTAAATTGAGTGTTATACCAGTTCTTTCTTATTTCAGAACCTGCCATTATTTGAATATCATGGATATCATTGAATGTATTTTTGTATTCTCCTTGTACTTTCCATGTAATTTGAGAAGTCGTAGCATTATTTACAGTATGCATTCCTCCTTTGGGAACAATGTATTGATTTTCGTCATAGCTACTATCTTCGCGTATGTTACGCATATTGAATGTATTTTCTCCTACATATTGTTCCTGAGAAGATTGATCCCATTGAATACCAACTTGAGAACTGAGTTTCCATTGATCGTTAAAACGTAGTTCTGTGTCGAAGATTGAATTGAATGAAGAAATGATTGTTTCATTATCTGTATTTTCTCGTTCTTCAAAGATATTAAATCCACGTTTTAAGTCAGGTTCATCTCCAGGGAGGATATCATAATCATATTGGTAGTTGTGCTCTGCATCATACGGATAAAAATAGGGATTGGCCGTACGAGAGTAGAATACAGGATTGGAATAACCATACTTATCAGATACAAAGTTTTGATTCTTTCGTCTGTTGGCGAAAATAGAGACACCAATTTTTAATATTTTGTTGATTTGATAAGAAGTCTTACTTGTCAGATTGAAACGTGTCATACTAACTCCCGGTACATTACCATTTTCTTTGGAGTAGCCTAATGAGTTGTAATACGTTGTTTTCTCTGTGCCTCCTGAAATACTTATATTGTATTCTTGTGTGAAAGCATCTCTAAATAATATATCATTCCAATCAGTCTGCATCGTTTTTAATTGATTGATAGCATTCTGAGCTTCGGGGGATAATCCCTCCCAACCATTTTGCAGATATTGATTCATTAAATTGTATTTATTCAAAATGGTTGCAACGCCACCTTTGTTGGGATATATGCTTTGATTGTTTTTTAATAATTGTAGTTCTGTATCTACTTTTTCTTGTGAATTTAACAAATTCAGACGGGAAGTGTCTAGATTAGGAGTATAAGTTAATTTCGTGTTGAAATTAATGATTGGTTTTCCTGTTCTTCCACGTTTGGTTGTAACTACGATGACACCATTAGCAGCACGTGCACCATAAATTGCAGTAGCGGCAGCGTCTTTCAAGATAGTGATACTTTCTATGTCATTTGGACTTAATCCTGCAATAGATGATTGTTGCATATTGACGATATCATTATCTGTTGCATCATCTAATTTAGGAATATCTGTTCCTTCTAAGGGCATACCGTCTAATACCCATAACGGGTCCTGGGTTCCATTTAAAGAAGCCGTTCCCCGAATACGGATACGTGCCGGAGCTCCTGGTGCACCTGAAGTTGTTGTGACGGCTACGCCGGCGATTTGTCCGGTTAGTGCTTGGTCGATACTTTTATTCGCTCCGATCATGGCATCAGATAATTCTACCTTTGCAATAGCTGCCGTTAATTTTCGACGTTCTAATGTCTGGTATCCCGTTACTACCACATCCGCCAGAGCATGTGCCGAAGGTTGTAGTACAATACGGTAGTTTTTTTTATTTCCTTGCAATATAATCGCTTGTTCTTCGAACCCAATATAGCTGCAATGAATACGAGTCACTTTTTCCGGAACGGAAATAGAAAACTTACCGTCAATATCAGTGATAGTACCCAAAGAGGTTTGTGATACTCCGGCTTTTTTCAGATCATCGGCGTGAACATATACAGAAGCACCAATTAGAGGTTCATTGTCTTCACCAGAAATGACAACACCAGTTATCGTGTGGTTGGTAGCACTGGCAAAAACCAGTGCATTCACAAATAAGCATATAATAATGCACAAAAATTTGATTCTCATTAATTGTAAGATAGTTTAATTAACAGGTTTGTTTTACTTGATTCCCAAAGCGGTATTAATACGTAAAATCATATCTTCATAATGATAACGTGTAGCGGTATCGGAAGTCCCCAGACGATTTTGCAATAACTTCTTGATACGCAATAATTCACCACGTTTTACAGAAATGGCATCTGAAATGCGGTTAAGTTGACTTCCGTAAAAATTGAGTACACGTGGAGCACCCATGCGGTCTTCTTGACGAAGTGCACGTTGTTCGGCAGCATAGCAGCTACAGAAAGGAGTGGTATGGTCAAGCAAAAAATGTTCGTTGGCGATCTTCTTGTTGATTTTTACAGCTTCGGGCTCTGCGGCAGCGGTAAGTAATGCATCCAGACAGTTTTTCTGCAAAGAGCGTTCCATAACGTTAGGGATACCTCCGCGTTCAGTAATACCGAAAATATTTTTGTGGAGTCCGTCCATTAGTTCAACTACCGTGAATGCTTTCTTACCGTTGACGGATTCATTCTCAATCATACGCATTAGGCGGGTATTGCCTAGTAAATCCCAAAGAATATAGGCTTGTGCATTCTTAAGGATTTGAGTGGGTGCATTTTCTTGCTTTCCGATCGGAGTGTTGCGGAGCAGATAAGTATATTGCCCGACTTCCGTATCAAATAACCATTTAGGATATGTCAGGACTTCATCCATTAGGAATTTCAGGGCTGCCTGTTGCTTTTCTTTTTCAACAAATGTGTAGGTTTTCACTCCGTCGCCTACTATGGTGTTTTCAATATAAATACCGCCGATATTGGCAAGTACATGATATAGATAATTGTTCCATTGGTTGATGACGGCATAGTAGAGGCGTGACGCTTCTTCATAAGTCTGTCCCTTTTCTCCGGTAGTAGTCCACTGAAGAATTTGCGGAACGATACGTTTCAAGTTAGCAATGCCAAGTTGTGACGAACGAACCGGGTCGTCTCCCAAATCTTCGTTCTGGGCACGCGGGTCTACGGCGTCACGTACATCTTGTGCCTCACTATATTTGTAAAGACGGTCTGTATGTTTACTCAAGAAATCGAAAAGAATATCCTTTTCTTCTTCCGGAGTATTCTTGCCATACCAGCGATATCCATATTCGATAGCAAACATATCATAAGGACCGATATGCGGGGACAGTACTTTTACACCGTCTCCCGGTTGGGCGATATAATTGAAACGCGCATAATCCATAATAGACGAAGCAGTCGAATTCATTCGGGAAGTGAATGCCGCAGAACGCAATGAGTCTGTTGGGAATGCCCATGAACCCATCATGTTGTGACGTAATCCTAGTGAGTGACCTACCTCATGGCAAGCAACAAAACGAATGGCATCCCCCATTAACGAATCAGGTAATTGTACGCTGCGAGCTTCCGGACAAACAGTTCCTGTCTGAACAGTAATCCATTCACGTACCATAGAAAGTACATTGTGCCACCACATGATATCTGCTTCCAGAATTTCTCCCGAACGAGGGTCGAGTAGGGAAGGTCCCATTGCGTTTTTCTTTTCTGATGCAGCATAAGTCAGTACCGAGTAATTGACGTCATCCATGTCTACATGCATACTGTCTGTGATTTCTTTAGCGATAATTGCATTTTTGAAACCGGCTTTTTCGAAAGCAGTCTGCCAGTCTTCTATTCCTTTCTTTATGTATGACCGCCATTGATAAGGAGTCGAATTATCGATGTAGAACACAATTGGCTTAATAGGTTCTACTGTCTGACCTTTTAGATATGCTTCCCGGTCTTCTGGTTTGGGTTCCATACGCCAACGGGTAATATATTGTTTCTTATCCGTTCCTTGTTGTGCGTCACTGAAACTTAATAACGGATTGGTGAAGTAGCCGACTTTCTGATTGTCGAAACGTCCTGTCATCGGTTTTTCCGGTAATAAAAGAATAGAGGAACTAACTTCCACCGTCACATATACGCTTGTCGTTCCTTCTGTCACTTTAGTGGTCAGCTCAGAAGTTGCTACAACGTTGTTAGGGAAAGATTTGATCGACAAAATACGTGATAAGTTCTTGATAGCGGAAGTCCCTAAATTAATGTTTGTAAAAACATTATTGATACTGGTTTCCGTACCATCGTAAATATCATTCACTTTGATCACCAATGCAGTGGAGTCCTGATTGATAGCTTCTATTTTGAAAGCGGCAATCAGTGGCGAGATAAAATTGTCCTTTACCGAACGGAAGATAGCGTCCGTTTGAGGAGCCAGTGGTAATGGGCGTTGTTGGCGAAACATCAGTTTGCCGGTTGCCTTGTCCCATTCCATACTAACCATTTGGTTCTCGTAGTTCACTCCGCGGTTCACTCCTGCGTCATTCAGTTCGGCAGGTACCCGTTGCAGTTTATTGACAATTAATAAATCACGCCCTAAAAGTGATGTAGGAATTTCAAAATAATAATCGTTCTTTTTTTGATGAACAGCAAACATTCCTTTGGTAATTTTGCTACCTTCCACAAGCTTTTCGTAGTCGCTTTTGGTTTTCTCCTCTTGCTCTGGTTTCTTCTTTCTCTTTTTAAACCAACTCTGATTTTCTGTAGCAGGGATAGTTGCAGATGTTGAGTGTGTTTCTCCACTCATCAATATACATGCAATGACCGCTGCCATTACCTTTACATACATTCTCATTGAGTCCTTTTATGTTTAATTATTATTAAAATCGGGCACAAAAGTACTAATATAAATAACATAATTGCTACAGATTTGCAATGAATATAATAATAAAAAGGATTATTAACTAGTATTTCCGCTTATCATTCCTTTCGGATATTTCGTAGTTTAGTGGGAATAGTGTACATTTGCGGGAGTAAAAAGTGAATGGAATGATGAGACGATATATCACCACTTTGATGTTGGCTTGCTGCATCGGAGGATATGGGCAAGAAAAGAAGCAAGCCACCTTTGTACCACCTTTTGACTTTCCTCTTACATTGAGCGGAAACTTCGGAGAAATCCGTTCTAATCACTTTCACGGCGGATTGGATTTTAAAACGGGAGGAGTAATCGGTAAACCTGTTCGTGCATTGGCAGAAGGCTATATTTCACGTATCCGTGTGACGAATGGTTCGGGCTATGTACTTGATGTCTGCTATCATAACGGTTATTCTACTATCAATCGTCATTTGAGCGGTTTTATTTCCCCTATTGCCGAAAGGGTGGAAAAACTGCAATATGAAAATGAAAACTGGGAAGTAGAGATTATCCCCGAACCGGATGAGTATCCAGTAAAAGCGGGACAACAAATAGCATGGAGTGGGAATACCGGCTATTCATTCGGACCGCATCTTCATTTGGATGTTTTTGAAACGGAGACGGGAGATTATGTAGATCCCATGCCTTTTTTCAAAACGAAAATAAAAGATACGCGTGCTCCGAAAGCGGACGGCATAATGTTTTTTCCTCAACTTGGTAAAGGAGTAGTGGATGGTAAGCAAGAAAATAAAATGATTCTTCCGAACACCGGACGTCCGGTGGAAGCATGGGGTGTGATAGGTACAGGCATCAAGGCGTATGACTATATGGATGGAGTGAGCAATCATTACGGAGTGTATTCTGTAGTGCTTACAGTAGATGAGAAAGAAGTATTCCGCAGTACTGTCGATCGTTTCTCACAAGAAGAAAACCGGATGATTAACTCTTGGACTTGCGGGCAATATATGAAATCCTTCATCGAGCCGGGAAATACATTACGTTTATTAAAGGCATCGAACACTAATCGTGGTTTGGTGACTATTGATGAAGAACGCGATTATCGCTTCTTGTATACTCTGAAGGACGTTTTTGGCAATACTTCTAAATATAGTTTCACGGTTAGGGGGCGAAAACAACCGCTTGAGCCATTGCAACATCGCGAAAAGTATTTCTTTGCGTGGGATAAGGTAACTATCTGCAAGAGCCGGGTTTGAATCTGGTTGTTCCCAAAGGAATGTTATATGACGATGCCCCCCTTAATTATCAAGTAAAAGCTGATAGCGGTGCTATTGCGTTTACATATCAGTTAAATGACAAACCGATTCCGCTTCATGCAAGCTGTGAATTGCGTATTGGCTTACGTAGAAAGCCAATAACTGATACTACAAAATATTATGTAGTCCGTGTCACCCCGAGAGGAGGAAAATATAGTGTCGGTGGAAAGTATGAAGACGGATACATGAAGGCATCTATTCGTGAATTGGGAACTTATACGGTTGCCATTGACACAATTCCGCCTGAAATTATTCCTGTTAATAAGAAGCAATGGGGAAGAACCGGAAAGATTATCTATCGTTTGAAGGACAAAGGAACGGGTATTGCATCCTACCGTGGAACGATTGACGGCGAATATGCACTTTTCGGACGACCGAATATTGTGAAATCGTATTGGGAATGTGTACTTGATCCGAAGCGTGTGAAGAAAGGTGGAAAACATATCGTTGAATTTACGGTAACTGATTATTGCGGAAATGAAACCGTATCCCGTGAAAGTTTTATCTGGTAAATTATTAAAAGAAAATCATATATGAAGAAAAGACTTATTTTTTGTGCTGTTCTATTCCTGGCGGCAGTGGCGGATACTTTCGCCTGTACTAATTTAATTGTCGGCAAGAATGCATCGACTGATGGTTCAACTATCGTTTCCTATTCTGCCGACTCGTATGGCCTGTTTGGAGAACTTTATCACTATCCTGCTGCTACATATCCTAAAGGAACCATGTTGAAAGTGTACGAATGGGATACCGGTAAATATTTGGGAGAAATCGAACAGGCACGCCAGACTTACAATGTAGTGGGTAATATGAATGAATATCAAGTTACTATTGGTGAGACAACTTTTGGCGGACGCCCTGAATTGGCTGATTCTACAGGAATTATCGACTATGGAAGTCTGATTTATATTGGTCTGCAACGTTCGCGTACAGCTCGCGAAGCGATTAAGGTGATGACTGATTTGGTACAGCAATACGGTTATTACAGTGAAGGGGAATCTTTTACCATTGCCGACCCGAATGAAATTTGGATTATGGAAATGATTGGTAAAGGTCCCGGTATTCGTGGAGCAGTATGGGTAGCTGTACGTGTGCCGGATGACTGTATCTCGGCTCACGCCAACCAATCACGCATTCATCAGTTCGATATGAACGACAAGGAGAATTGTATATACTCGCCGGATGTCGTATCTTTTGCCCGTGAGAAAGGCTATTTCAGTGGTGTGAATAAGGATTTCAGCTTTGCCAATGCGTATGCACCGTTGGATTTCGGAGCCCGTCGTTTCTGTGAAGCTCGTGTGTGGAGCTATTTCAATAAATTTACAGATAACGGTAAAGATTATCTTCCTTATATAGAAGGAAAGACTAATACCCCAATGCCTCTTTTTGTGAAGCCGAAGCATAAGCTTTCCGTGCAGGATGTAAAAGACATGATGCGTGACCATTATGAAGGTACGCCTCTCGATATTTCCAATGATTTCGGGGCAGGTCTTTACAAGACTCCCTATCGTCTTTCTCCTCTGAATTTCAAAGTAGGCGACCGGGAATATTTCAACGAACGTCCGATTTCCACTCAACAAAGCGGCTTTGTATTTGTGGCGCAGATGCGTGCCAATAAATCCGATCCGATAGGTGGTGTGCTTTGGTTTGGAGTAGATGATGCGAATATGGCGGTGTTCACACCTGTTTATTGCTGTGCAACTAAAGCTCCGGTATGTTACACACGTGTGGACGGAGCTGATTATATCACTTTCTCATGGAATTCGGCTTTCTGGATTTTCAATTGGGTGTCTAATATGGTTTATCCCCGTTACAGTTTGATGATTGATGATGTACGTGCAACTCAAAAAGAACTGGAAACGACTTTCAATAATGCTCAGGAGGGCATAGAAGAAATGGCTGCCAGACTTTTGGCTAAAGATAAGTCTGCTGCAGTTGAATTTTTGACGAATTATACCAATATGACGGCTCAGAGTACTTTCGATACTTGGAAACAATTAGGCACATTCCTGATTGTGAAGTATAACGACGGAGTAGTGAAACGAGTAAAGGACGGTAAGTTTGAACGTAATTCTATCGGACAGCCTGCCGGTGTTATTCGTCCGGGGTATCCGAAAGAATTTCTGGAAGAATATGTGAAGCAGACAGGAAAAAGATATGAAGTGCCGGAATAATAGTTGTTTTAGTTGTTATTAAATCATATATAATGTCCACATCATTTCTGCTTTGCGGGTGATGTGGATTTTTATTATGTTGATAATCAGTAATGTATTTGCCATGTATTTGTCCATTCCAAATATTTGGATTCTTTTCTGCTGCTGCCTATCTTTGCCTTATTCTATTTCAAACACCAACTACTATGCGAATCATCTTTATTATATATTACTTGCTTATCACATTACTCTTTGTTTCTTGCCAAGAGTCATCATCTGTTGAAGTAGAGAGGGAAAAGATAGCCTCTCTGTTACAGAAGGGTGACAGTTGCCGTCAGGTTGGTAATGAGGAAAATTCAATAGCCTTCTATTATCGTTCGTTGGAATTAGCTAAGCAAACGGGAGAACAATTGTTGGAAGCAGCTACTAGTGATCGTCTCGGAATTGTTTATTTATATCGTGAACTTTATTATGATGCACTCGATTTATTTCGGCAAAGTGCGTCGATTTATGCATTGACGGGAGAAAATATCCGGTTGGCATTGGCATTGCGTAATATAGGGCGTACGAACTTGGTGTTGCATCATTCCGATAGCATAGCCTGTTATTATGAGCAGGCTATTGAGGTGGCTTCCCGCTTGGAAGATAAGAAGTTACTGCATACTATATCCAAAGAACTGGAAGCTATCTATTCAAAGGCGGGATTTTACGATTATTCACCTCGTCTGATGTTGAAGTGTTTGGATAGCGTATCTGATGACGATTTTCCAATTTGCTTGCAGGGGAGTACTATATCGGTATGAATAATGCCGAAGAAGCGAGAATTTGGTTGAAGAAAGCTGTTCAGACGAGCGATATGTATATATGTTCGAGTGCATATCAGCTTTTATATGAAATTGAGAAGAGAACCAATCATCCGGACACTGCCGTTAAGTATGCCGAATATTATATCCAGTGTAAAGATTCGCTTGATAAACAGATTTCGGTTTCTTCGACGATTCGTGCTTTAGGACAGAATTATGAAAAAGAACGTCTTAAATGGGAGAATCAGCAATTGCAGAATGAGCAACTTCGAAAGCGTATGTATTATTTGATCATTCTGTCAATTTCATGTTGCTTGCTGGTAGTAGGGTTGGTTTTGTATTATCGGGAGAAGTGGAAGAAAGAGAAGGTATTGGCTGGTGTTATGAAACGTTTACGTGACAATGAGCGTCAAATAGAGAATTACACAGCTGTAATAGAAAAGAATAGGCGTATTATCAGTGATTTGAAAGGAACTCAGCAGAAGAATGCGTTACTGTTACGTGAAGAAAAGAACAAATCTATAAATTATGAGAATCTGCAACATGAGAATTTGTTGTTGATGAAACAACTGCATATATTGCATTCCGATAGGGAAGGATTGTTACAGCAACTTCAAATGGGAACCAACTCATCTATTTCTTCACAACGGATTACCGCTTTCACACAACTTTGGCTATTGAAAAGTGAACCTTATTATGGAATCATAGAGACACAAGAAGAATGGAACCGATTGTTTGAACTCATTGACCTGTTTTATGGGAATATTTCCGCCAGACTGAATGGTTGTGAGTTATTGAGAGAGCATGACAGAAGAATCTGTTATTTGCTTCATGCCGGGCTTGACAATTCAGCTTTAGGGATATTATTCAATATAGATAATACTTCTGTGACTAAATCCAAGCAACGTATAAAGAAAAAACTGGGATTGGGCCCTAACGATGTGCTGGAAACATTTCTTAATGAGAATAAAAAATAGTATATAGATTGTTTCACTTTAAATATAAAACAGCCATGAAAAGACTATTATTTACCTTTTTAGCTTTATGCCTTGCCGTTGCCGGTTCGGCTCAGTCGGGGCAGATGACTTCCAAACTGCCGACTATTGATATCACTAAGGAATATCCGAAAAAGAAATTAGTATTGCAAGATATTGCAACTGCTGAATACATTCCGCTGGAAACATCGGATAAAGTGTTGCTGGACGAGTGGCTACTCTGCATTGTTCATTTACCGAACACTATATAACAACGTATAATGCCAATGAAGGGCAAATCTTCGTATTCGACAGAAAAGGGAAAATATGCCATACATTTAATCATAAAGGAGGGAGTGGGGAAGAATACAACTATCCTTTGCAGTTACGCTTGGACGAAAAGGCTAAAGAGTTGTTTCTGCTTGACATATCTAATAAAATACAGGTCTATTCGATAGAGGGAAAATACAAGCGTTCTTTGTCTATCCCCAAAGATGTACGGATTGAAATTATGTACAATTGTGATGAGCAACATTTGTTGGGTTACGATAGTTATATGTTGGATAGAAAAGATAAACAGCCCAATAGTCGTCCCTATTTACTGATTTCGAAAAAGAACGGAGTTGTTTCCCGCCTTCCGGTAACTATCCACAAACGTGTGGGAAAACGCATTTATATTACTCAAGGGGGACAGACGGCTACCGTTTCAATGTCTCTCTATCCGTTAGCAAATAGTGGTTCGGAGTTTATCTTTGCAGATTTGGCAGGTGATACTGTTTATTCTTATTGTAATCATAAGTTGACCCCGTTGTTTGTACGTACTCCGAAAGCAGATGCTTCCGAGCCAAGACTCGTTATGCAATGTTATGCCAAGATTGGGAGCTATCTGTTAATGTCGACTGCATTGAAAAAATATGAACCGGGGAAAACTTCGTTTGATACTAAAGAATTTGTCTATGATACGGTTGAGAAGAAAGTATATGATTTGGAATTTGAGAATCAAGACTATTCGCCCGCCCGTTCAATGCGAATGGGAGGCGTATTATCGGCATTACCTGAAAAATGTGTTTTCGATTCGTGGGATACTGACCGTTTATTGGATATGTTGGAGAAAGGAAAGTTGACGGGAAACTTGAAGAAGGTGGCGGAGAAGATGACAGTTGATGATAATCCTTTACTCATATTGTACAAATTCAAATGAAACGTAGATGAAGATTATATGGTTCTTTTTCTCCTTGTGTCTGCTGGTAGGATGTAAACGTTCGGATGTGGCGGTATCGGTGGAACAAACGTTGCCGGTGATAGATTTGAATGCTGCTTATCCTGAAAAGAAACTGGATTTGGCAGAGGTGGTGAGTCCTGAATATATTCCTTTGTATACAGTCGGGGCGGATTCATTAGATAGATATAGTCTGACTTCAGCGAGTGTTTCGCCCCATTGGGTAGTAGCTTATAATTGGCAGCAGACAATTATGGTTTTTGAACGGGCAACCGGAAAACTTCGTTATCGTTTTAATCATCAGGGACAGCAAAAAGAACAATATTATTATATATTCTCGGTGTTTGTAGATGAAGAACGTGAAGAAATATATGTAGTCGGTTCAGTTTTCAAAATCCAGGTTTATAGCCTGTCCGGCAACTATAAGCGTACGTTGAATCTTCCCTATGATATGTCTTTCGAACAGGTATTTGATTATGATAAAGATTCATTGATATTTAACGACGGAAGGGAAGATGTAGATAATCCTGTCCAAAAAGGGACTTATTATTATTTAATGTCGAAAACTGACGGAGGAATGCGTCCTTTGCCTTTTCATGTAAAGTATCGTATTACGAACCGCTTTCGCATCCGACTAAGGAATGGAGACAGGCAAGGGGTAATTTCCTGTATGTTTTCCGTAAAGCCATTGTTGAAGAATGGTGATGAAGTGATATTATCCGAATTTTCCAATGACACCGTTTTCTCTTATGGGAAAGAAGGAGCGAAACCTTTGTTGGTACGTACTCCGGCTCCCCGTTCTACTTTTCCTTTGAAGTTAATGTCAGTTTCAGCTTGTAGCAGGCGTTTTCTGTTTTTGGATGTGATAGAGAAAGTGTATAGACGGAATATCAAGAAGTTGGACGGAGACTCGTTTGTCTACGATTACCGCGAAAAGGAGATCTTTACTCCGGTGTTGGTCAATAGTGATTTTATCCCTGAACTGCCGGTTGAGATAGATAATATGAACGGAAGTTTTCCGAAATATGCCGGTGCGTCTTCTATTCATTCCCGGGAGTTTATGCAGTACTATCGGAGAGGAAATTTACAGGGGCGGGCATGTGAAGCGGCCTCTTGCTTGACAAGAGATGATATTTATGTTTTAGTGCTGTATCATTTTAACTGAATAGAGCCGGTAAATGTATTCTTACGGTTATTATTTTGAGGAAAAATGTAGGATTTATAAACTTATTATTTTACATTTGTGTGCTCAAGAAATAGATAGTAATAATTCATTAACCAATAAACAATAATCGAAATGGAAAATCAGGAACTTATTAAACAGGTCACTGAAAAAGCCGAAAAATGGTTGACCCCGGCATACGATGCTGAAACTCAGGCTGAAGTGAAGCGAATGTTGGAAAACGATGATAAAACCGAATTAATAGAAGCATTCTACAAAGACCTCGAATTTGGTACCGGTGGTTTACGCGGTATCATGGGCGTAGGTAGCAACCGTATGAACATCTATACGGTAGGTGCCGCTACACAAGGTCTTTCTAATTATTTGAAGAAGAATTTTAAAGATCTGCCGCAGATTTCTGTTGTGGTTGGTCATGACTGCCGTAACAACAGCCGTTTGTTTGCGGAGACCTCTGCCAATATTTTCTCTGCCAACGGTATCAAAGTATATCTGTTCGACGATATGCGTCCTACTCCCGAATGTCTTTTGCTATCCGTCACCTCGGTTGCCAGAGCGGTATCATCCTGACTGCTTCTCACAACCCGAAGGAATATAATGGTTACAAAGCATACTGGGATGACGGTGCGCAAGTACTGGCTCCGCACGATAAAGGTATCATCGACGAAGTAAACGCTATTGCCTCTGCTGCTGATATCAAATTCCAAGGCAATCCGGATTTGATTCAGATTATCGGTGAAGATATAGACAAAGTTTATCTGGACATGGTGAAGACAGTTTCTATTGATCCGGAAGCATCGCCCGCCACAAAGACATGAAGATTGTTTATACTCCGATTCACGGTACAGGTATGATGTTGATTCCGCGTGCTTTGAAGATGTGGGGATTTGAAAATGTGTTTACTGTTCCCGAACAGATGATTAAGGACGGTAACTTCCCGACTGTCATCTCTCCGAACCCGGAAAATGCCGAAGCTCTTTCTATGGCTGTGAATCTGGCTAAAGAAATTGATGCAGACCTCGTTATGGCTTCCGACCCGGATGCAGACCGTGTAGGTATCGCTTGTAAGGATGATAAAGGTGAATGGGTGCTGATTAACGGTAATCAGACTTGTATGATGTATCTTTACTATATTCTCACTCAATACAAACAACTAGGTAAGATTAAAGGTAATGAGTTCTGTGTGAAGACAATCGTAACTACGGAACTTATCAAGAAGATTGCTGATAAGAATAACATTGAAATGCTCGACTGCTACACCGGATTCAAATGGATTGCACGTGAAATCCGTCTGCGTGAAGGTAAGAAGAAATACATTGGAGGCGGTGAAGAGAGCTATGGTTTCCTTGCCGAAGACTTCGTTCGTGACAAAGACGCGGTATCAGCCTGCTGCTTGATTGCAGAAGTTGCTGCATGGGCAAAAGATAACGGTAAGTCATTGTATCAATTGTTGCTGGATATCTACGTAGAATACGGATTCTCTAAAGAATTTACTGTGAATGTAGTGAAACCGGGCAAGAGTGGTGCTGAAGAAATCAAAGCTATGATGGAAAACTTCCGTGCTAATCCTCCGAAAGAATTGGGTGGTTCGAAAGTGATTCTGAGTAAAGACTATAAGACTTTGAAACAAACAGACGATAAAGGTAATGTAACTGCTATTGATATGCCGGAACCGTCTAATGTCCTGCAATATTTCACAGAAGACGGCAGCAAAGTTTCTGTTCGTCCTTCAGGTACAGAACCGAAGATCAAATTCTATATGGAAGTACAAGGTGAAATGGGTTGCCGTAACTGTTATGCTTCTGCCGAGTCTGCTGCAATGGAAAAGATTGAAGCAGTGAAGAAGTCATTGGGTATCTGATCCTATTTCTTCTGATAGTTCAGAATAAATAATAAATAGCGCCTCCATAGTCTTTTCGAAGATTGTGGAGGCGCTTCTTTATATCTGTCCTGCATCTGTTTCCCACTATTCAAGCCGGTTTAGTACAGTTCTTTCATTTCCTTTGCATTCTTTAAGTCCCCTTTCTAATCATTCTTCCGGGAATCTTGTTGTATTGGCATCATCTCAATTTAAGCACGCAGGCTACGGATATACACACTTTTGTTGATGCTTTAGAGTGATACGCTAAGTTTCATTTTCGTAAGTTGTTCGTTTGTAGTTTGTGTGTATTTCGTGGCCTGCTTTTTGGTTTTATTCTTTTCTAACGGTTACTTTTTTTATTTGCTCCCTATCCAAGTCCATTTATGCCATATCGTCTCCAATGGTCCCTGTTTATGTCCGGACAGCCACCATTTACAGAACTGAACCTGTAAGATACAAAGAACAATACCTATAATCAAGCTTAGAGTATATCCGCAGTAGGAGCCAGATAAAATCCGAATGGGAAATAGATAATGGCACCCAGAACAGATTGGGAAATATAGTTTGTCAGGCTCATCTTGCCGTAAAAGCGGAGGCTGGAAACAGCTTTTTGAAACTTAGCTTTCTGATACAGTAGGATGAAGGAGGAAATCAATACGATAGTGAACGCGAATTTCTGCCACATATCAAAAGCGGTACCCACTGTCTGTTGAATCAGACTGTTGTCACTCTGCATGATTTGCTCTTTCAAAGAGTAAAGAGGTGCGAAGCTGATAGCAGCAATGATGAGCGCTTTTACCCAAAATTTCAAATGAGATTCGGTGGTGACGAATAACTGTTTGCGTCCGATGTACAAGCCGAATAGGAAAAGTCCGGCAGTTTGTAAGAAACGTCCGGCGCCGATAGCCCAAAACAAACTGGCTTTCTGTCCCAAGGTGACATTACCTATCAGGAATTCCCAGAAGTTTCCACCTTTGGTATAAGCTGCTACTTCAGCATACATCGCTCCGACATTTAAGTCGGGCAGGGTATAGGCAGGATTGAAAAGGCTCATAATGTAGTGGAACCATTCAATCGGTTGTAGTGAGAAGAAGATAGCAGTGATTAAAATAGCTTTGTCACTCCATTTGCGTACGATAAACAGTACGATGCCGACCACAACGAACAGAAGCAACACATCTCCTGCCGGAAAAAAGGCAGCATTGAGAGTAGCAAAGCCTGCAAGCAATACCATTCTCCATAAGAAACGGTAGCCGAAGTCTTTTCCTTTCAACTGCTGGTTGTGCGATTGGATATAGAAAGTGAATCCGAAAAGCAGGGCGAAGATTGCATAAGATTTTCCTGCAAACAATGAGAATGTTGCATTAAATACTCCGGCATCTAAAATGGTAAGCCATTCGGGAGAACTTTCCGGATAGACGGGGAAAATGAAATGCTCCAGGTTATGTACCAGGAGGATAGCCATTACGGCAAAACCTCTGAGAGCGTCTACTACTTCAATTCGTGGTGTTTTTGTTGATAATTCCATGGGGTTGATTTATGATTGTTTTTTTAGTGAATATTCGTTTTACCCATTTGTTGGCAGGCTTTTCAAAATAATAAAAAGAAAGCAGGCTGAGTATAATGGTGATGCAGAGAATGACGGGGACACTTATTGTCCATTGTATCTGCCAATGATAGTGGGCGGACATTCGCATATATGCATCTATGATAAACAAATGTATCAAGTAGAAACTATAACTGATTTCTCCGCCTATGATTAAGAACCGGTTGGATAGCAATCGGGATATGCCTCCCTGTTGTAAGGCGAATATAAGAATGATTAGCGAGACGGGTAACCAGTAATAACAAGAATAGCGATAGACTTTAGGAATGTCTGCGGCGCAGAGGAAGAACAGTAAAAATAAGGCAACGGCTCCTGCCTCTAATAAAGTTCCGGTGGAATAAGAAAGTTTTTTATTACATAATGACCGGTAGAACTGGTAAAGCAGGACACCTACGAAAAAGTCAGGCAGGCGGGTGAATGGATTTACATACCAGTATGCTTTGATTTGCTCCTCGTTGGTCAGATACATGCCTGCCAGCATAATTGGAAGACAGATGAGCAGTGTGATAAACAGGCTTCTTTTGGTATGCAAGAAAGGAACAATCAGAGGAAAGCAGAAATAAAACAACTGTTCGCATCCCAAACTCCACGAAGGACTGTTGAATGAAAAGAAGTAGTCGGCAGAGGGGAAGAACGGTTGTAGGAGAAAGGTGGAGGCGGCAAAGTGTTTTATCCAGTCTGCCGTGCCGCTATATTGAACGTATCCTCCTATGCATACGGCAATTAATAATGTCAGTAAATGCAAGGGATAAATGCGGGCGAGGCGCGCTACCCAAAATGTTCGTTTGGTAGCGGTCTTTTCCAATAACTTCTCCTGATAGTTGTAAGCAATAATAAAACCGCTGAGCACAAAAAAGAAACTGACTCCGACAAACCCTTCTTTAAAGAAATGAGCATCGAAACTTGAATCAATGACGTAGCAGTGCGCCCCAAATACCATTAGGGCAAAGAATATCCGTAAAGAAGTTAATGTGTTAATCACGATACTTATCAGTTTTTTTGTATTCGACTGCAAAAGTAGTGTTTTCTTATGAGATAAAAATTCACATAGATTAAAAAAGAACTTAGGATTCGGAACGCAGACGGCTAAGATGTTGGGGAGTCATGCCAAGAAAGGAAGCTATATACCCCAGTTGGGCACGGTGAATGACATCGGGTTGTTCACGTAAGAGTTGTTCGTAACGTTCCTTAGCCGGAAGATAGAGCCGGTTGATATGGTGCATATCCATATATAGCAGGCATTCCTGATGAATAACCCGTCCCCAGTTGGCAATCTCGATGTTGGTTTCATAAATCCGATTCAAGTCTTCGATACGTATGGCATATAATTCGCAGTCCTCCAACAATTCTACATATTCGTATCCCGGTTCGTCGTGATACAAGTCTTTCATGGCAAAAGTGATATCACCTTCGCGTGAAAACCATATCGTGATTTCTTCGCCGTCGTGTAAACAATAAGACCGGCAAAATCCTTTTTCGATAAAGTAGACGTGACGGTCTGCTACACCACCGCGTATCAGTAAGTGTTTTTTAGGAAGTTCCAGCTTTTCCATGTGACTGAAAAGAACCTCCAGAGAACTGTCCGATACCGGATAATATTGCCGGATACCTTTGATGATGTTTTCCATAGCCGATTATTTGTGAGAGCATTCCAGCCACCAGTCGATCATCTTTCGTGCGAGGCTCAGCTTTCGGGGAAGTTCCGGCAAGTTGTCCCGTGTGTAGAAGTCTCCGGAACTCAGTTCTTCCTCCTGCAACCTGATTTCCCCTCCGGCATAATCTGCAATGAACCCAACCATTAATCCGCTGGGATAAGGCCATGCTTGATTGCCGAAATAGGTGATGTTCGTCACATCCAGTCCCGTTTCCTCTTTCACTTCACGCGCTACGCACTCCTCTAATGTCTCGCCCGTCTCCAGGAATCCGGCTACGAGGCTGTTGAACGTTCCCTTGAAGTTACGGGCATGGACCAGGAGCAATGAATCTTCTTTTCTTACTAAGACGAGAATTGCAGTAGAAATAGAAGGATATACTTCCCGTCCGCATTTCGGGCAACGTTTCATGATGTCCTCTTTCTGTTCCATAGGAGTGCCGCAGGCAGAACAGAAACGACTGTTCCGGTCCCAGTGCAGAATCTCATGCGCTTTTCCTGCTGCCTGATAGTGAGATAGCGGGAGATAATCATAAGAGGCACGAAGTCCGGTCATTACATACTGTGCCGATTCTTCAAAAGGCGAGGAGAGGGAGAAAGACTTACAAGTCTTTCCCTCTAATGTTGTGATAGTATGTACCGTCGTTTTTTCTTTAATAGTGATAGGCGGAATTTCTCCATAAGGAAGAGCAAATGTGCCGTTCTCTTTCTTCTCAAGTAATAGCTGGTCTTTATAAAAGACGAACCACCATGATTGCGTTGTTTTATTCATTTTAATCTTCTTCTTTTGCTTCGCGCTGCGAAGGTATAAAAAACTGTATTGATATTTAATACTTTGTCTGATAAAATGTCAATGGATTAACTTAATACAATACGCTGTTCGATACCGATTTCTCGAATGAAATAATTATCGTGCGAAATGGCTATGACGGTACCTGTATAGTTTCTGATAGTCGCAGTGATGATGTCGATACTCTGTATATCCAGATTGTTGGTCGGCTCGTCCAAAATAAACATATCCGGTGTGTTGTTGCTGATCATCAGGCAGCAGAAAGCGAGCCGCATCTTCTCGCCGCCGCTTAATTTCCGGCAGGACTTGTCCCATTCGGAAGCGGGAAACAAGTAACGGTTCAGGATGATCTTTATTTCATGTTCCGGCAGATTGCGGTTGTTGAAAGCGTAAACCTGTTCAAGGACACTGTTCCGGTCGTCGATGATAGAATACTCCTGATTCAGATAAACATAAGAAAAATCTGCCCGTGTGAGTGTTCCTGTCTGTGGCTGAAGTTGTCCGGTGATGATTTTCAAGAGAGTAGTCTTTCCGCTGCCGTTGGTCCCTTCTATGCGGAGGCGGTCGCCACTCTTTAACTGAAAACTGACGGGAGTTTGCCAAAGCAGTTGTTCCGGCAGGTTATTTTCGGAAGGTTCGTTATCGCTTTGGCTATCGCTGTCGTTCGGAGCAGAATGATAACCGAAGTTGATATCCTTTGCCGTAATTAACGTTTTTCCGGTGTGCAGGGAAGAACCGTTGAAATCTGTTTTAAGCGCAGCCGTTGGAGAGAGAGAACCCCGGAGTTGGTTACGTTCTTCTGTCAGTTTGTCGGCTTTCTCCTGATGCACGCTGTTAAGTTTGCCGGTACTTTTTTCTGATTTTCCCTGCAATGCATTTAGTACAATGCGCGGAACACCTCTTTTAATATTAGCTTTCTCACCGCGTACATTCTGTTTGTCTCTTCGTTCGGCTGTTTCACGGGCTACCTTGCGTGCTATCCGCAGTGCTTTTTCTTTTTCTTCGATACGCTGTTGTAAGGCTTCCTGCATCAGAGTTTTCTGTTCTTTGTAGAATTCGTAGTTTCCGCCATAATAAGTGAGTTGATGTTTCTCCAATTCACATATTTCGGGAAGAAGATTGAGCAGGGTACGGTCATGGCTCACGACCAACAACGTAGAGTGACATTTCTCTACCCAGTCATACAAACGTTGTCGGCCCGACGAATCAAGATGATTGGTCGGTTCGTCCATGAGTATGACAGAGGGATTATGAATATCCATACCTGCCAGAAAAACACGGGTCTTTTCTCCGCCGCTAAGCAAATGCATTGGGTAGGACAGGGGAAACTGCCCTAATCCCCATGAGTCAAGAGCGGCAATGGAACGTTCTTCGATATTCCAATCATCGTCCAACTGGTTAAAATTCTCCGTTGAGGCATCTCCTGCCAGGATAGCTTGCAGGGCTTGTTGCTTGCGGTCTATCCGCAAGGCTTGGGCAATGGTCAGCGAATCATATTGTCCGAAATGTTGGGGGATGTAATAAATGTCGTCCGGGCGGACAATAACGCCGGAAGACGGCGATAGTTGTCCGGCAATAATTTGCAGCAGGGTAGATTTCCCGCAGCCGTTATTAACGACTAATCCCAGTTTCTGTCCTTTACTAATGGCAAAGTTGAGGTCACTGAATAATACTTCTTTATCCGGGTGGATATAGCTGATTTGTTGAATACTTATAGGCATGGTTGTCTATTGGGGTTGAAGTGAAAGAAATAGTGAAAGATAATCACGGGGCAGGGGGCGACAAACACAATACCGGCTAAACAACACGGATTCCGTGATGCTTAACAACGAGGAAAAAGCATATAAGAAAAGTGATGTTTACTTAGAAGTGTTGTCTTACTTGGAAATTCTCATTGCGGTAAGTATATAGTTTAACTTGGGCGCAAAGATAGCACTTTTGGGGAAGAATCCTATTCTATTTCAGTAGAAAAGTTATTTCAGAGGCTCCATTTACTCAATTCAGACCTTCTGTTCTGCTGAATCAGAACCTTTGTCTGCCCTGTTTAGAGGCTCTGTTTCGGTAGTCCGGAACGTGAATGGAGAAGTTTTTTTGAGTTAACGACAAAGTTCTGAGCATTAGGGACTAAAGTTTCTTTCTATTGGTGGTAATCTATAAACGCAACTTGTATTTATAAAAATGAAGCTTTCATTTATAAAAACGCAGGTTGCATTTATAAAAACAAAAGCTTCGTTTATAGTTTATTGTTAGGGTCTGACAAGTTTAGTATTCGTCCGGGATAAGTTTATGAGTAGGCAAGAGGAAGTTTATTGCTAATCAACTGGTTTATAGTCTATATCTTCCTTTATTTCTTTACCATTCTATTTCTTATATATCGAACAACTCATTCAAGCCTTCACTCATACTAGGATGCGTAAAGATGAAATCCCGCAGGAATGTATAATGTTGTCCTGTTTTCATCGCCATGGCAACGATATTGATTATTTCCGGGGCTTCGGCGCAAAACAGTGTACACCCCATGATCTTTCCGCTATGGTCGTTTACAATTGCTTTCAGCATGCCGTCTGTCTGTTTCAACGTGCGCGAACGTACCACAGAAGTAGCCGGCAAACGGGAAACCTTAAAAGAATATCCTCTTTTCAGTGCTTCTTCTTCGGTAAGTCCGATATGAGCCAACGGCGGGTCGATAAATACGGCATAAGGAACAGGGTCACGATCTCCGATGTCCCGTTTCTTGTCTCCGAAAAGCTGGTCGCGGATGATCCGGAAATCATCTAATGAGAGATAGGTAAACTGCGGTCCGCCTTTCACATCACCCATTGCCCAAACGTGAGGGACGGTTGTGCGTAACTGGTCATTCACCACGATAGCCCCGTGAGCATCCACCCCTATACCTGCTGCTTGCAGGTTCAACCCTTCAATCATAGGCTTTCGCCCGGTTGCGATAAGGATAGCGTCACCGTCTACAAAATAAGGAGTGCCGTCGGATACATCCGAATAAGTCAGCGTCACACCGTCATTCGTATCATGGATAGACTGTGCACGGGCATTCAGATGAATCTCTATCCCTTTCTTTTCCAACACCTCTTTCACGCTGTTCGCTATATCCTGGTCGTTGCGGGGCATGAACCGGTTGCCTCCTTCGAGAAGGGTAACTTTGCTCCCGAACTCGGCATACATCGAAGCAAATTCCAGTCCGATATATCCTCCGCCCACGATAATCAGGTGTTGAGGCAGCACGTTCAAGTCCAAAAGAGTAGTGCTGGTATATACTTTCTGACTCTCCTTAATCCCGTCTATTGCCGGAATAATCGGTGTGGAACCCGTATTGATGAAGATTTCTTTCCCTTGCAGTTCGATATCCCCTTCCGGCAGCGCCACCTTGATGATATTAGCCGAAACGAAAGAACCTTCTCCCGTGTAGACCGTTACATTGGGACGTTTGCTTAACCTTTCATAATTATTGTTTCTTAAGAAAGACGTCAGTCTGTTTTTCCGGCCGATAGCCTGTTTGTATAAGTTCGCCTGTTTCGGATAATCATCGTGATAGAGCAAGGCGGCAATGCCGGCTTCGTGCACGAGCGTTTTCGTCGGGATACAGGCGATGTTGGGACACGTTCCTCCATACATCATGCTTGAACGTTCCACGACGGCAACTTGCCAGCCGCGGTTTGAAAGTTCGGCAGCAAGAGTCTTTCCTGCTTTGCCGAACCCTATAATGATTGCATCATATTGTTTCATAACTTCTTTCATTAACGATTAATATTCAACTATATAACAGTGGGATGAATTATTTGTTTTCGTCGTTTCGAGAAGTTAAGGAATTCAAAAGTAGTGAGGTTAGTCTTTTTTCAATGTTTTGAGTACACGTTGTGACGAGTCGGATAGAAGCACTACTGCACCTGCCAGTATGACGATTCTTTAATCACCAGCCGTCCTGCACCGGACAGTAACGGGAAACCGAATTCTCCGCTCCCCAGGTTGGGTACCCAGACCTCCGGCGTGGTGACGAGGAACGAAAGTGTACCGAGCGTCATGATGATAGCGAGCGAATCGCCCACCAGTCCCACTTTGGGGAAGAAGATGCCCAAGAACACCAGAATACCGATACTCATGATAAGCGCTCCCAGTCCGTAGGAGAAAGTATATGTGTTGTTCGCTTCGTGCCATGCACGGTTTTCGGGTACCAGAGCACCTTCCGGATTCTTGAAGTTTTTGTACTCCGGCGCTTCCTTTGCATAGAAGAAGCTCATGAACGGGCTGTTGGCTACAAACGGAACAATCCCGTCGGCTTCGTAGTGGAAATACTTCAGCCCGCCTATCCATACGAATACGACTAGAATGGCTACACGGATAAACTTGGTACCAAAATTTCTCAGACTTGATGTGAAGGTCAGTAATGCGATAAATTTTTCTTTCATATTGTTGTCGTTTATGAGTTTAACTTACACCGCAAAGGTCGCGCTTTCCTCATAACCTCCAAATGGCAATACTGCCGCATTACTTATCAATTCTTCCCAATCTGCTCATTTCTGAACTGCACGGCACTCTGTCCCGTCATGTTTTTGAAGAAACGGCTGAAAGAAGCCTGATCTTCAAACCCCAGAATATCGGCTATCTCTTTGGCACTTTTGCTGCTGTACAGCAGCAGGCGTTTCGCTTCCGCTTCCACCCGTTCATGAATCACACGGAGTGGGGAAGGCAGTTTGCACGTAGAAAAGATATTCGACAGGGTTTTGGGTGATTTGTGCAACATATCGGCATAGTCCTGCACCTGTTTCTTAGTCTTGTAATACTCGTCCACCAGATTGTAGTATTGGCGGACAATCTCGAAGCCGGATTCCTTTTCCCGTGTAATGTCCAACCGGTGACGGGCTATCCGGGTACATTGGATGATAAACCTTTTAAGAAGGATGCGCAGCATTTCTTCCTGAAGGCTGTCCGAAACGGTGAACTCGTTTTCCATGGCTACGGTGATATCGTTCAGTTGCCGGCGTTCCTGCTCGTTGAGGGTGAAGCGGACAAGGTGGGACGAACCGTTGAAGAGGAAACCGCTGCACGACACCTCATGGTCATTGCCGTAGATGCAATAGAAATTACTGTTGAACAGTAAAGTTGTATATTCCCCGTCGATTGATTTGAACTCAAGATGTTGCAGGTGTGTCAGTGAAATCACATCATCCTGCGACATCAGCATTTCCTGGTGGTCGATTTCCACCGTGATACTTCCCTTGCGCACCCATATAAACTTGTAGAGTCCTTTTTCTTTTTGCAGTGTCTTCTCTGTCTGATAAGAATCCGTAAGCGCGAGTGTTCCTTTAAGTTTTGTGTGATATTGTTGCAGCATAATTAATCCTCCATAGCTGATGCGTCAAATGATAACGGCAGTAAGTCGCCTATACTTTTAATTTCGTAGATGCATTCTTTGCCGTAAAGCAGAATGCGGATCGGTTGCCCGTAGCGTTTCTCCGTTTCGAGAATCACCTGGCGGCAGGCACCGCAGGGAGGAATCGGATTATCAATAAAGTCTTTCTCCGTTCTGGCGGCGATAGCAAGTGTGATGACGGGCTGGTCGGGGTATCGGGAGTTGGCATAGAACAGTGTGGTACGTTCCGCGCAGAGTCCCGACGGATATGCGGCATTTTCCTGATTCGTGCCGGACACCACAGTTCCATCGCCCAGCAGTGCGGCTGCACCCACCGAGAAATGCGAATAAGGGACATAGCTGCGTGCGGTTGCTTCCTTGGCAGTGGTCACAAGAGCCCGGTCGGCCTCATTCAACTCATCATATTGATATACTTTAATAATTGCGGTAATTGTGAGGTCTCTCATATACGTTAGGGGATTGGTTTCTACAATTAATGTTACAAAGTTAGGAAAGAGATTGATAATCCCAATTATTTTTCAGATTTTTGTGCCTTATAATCCACATCTGAAATAAAATGGAGAACAAACTGTATAGACTGGTCTTTTTTACTATGGTTTTCTTCTTTGCAGTAGGAGCGCAGGCGCAACGAAGAAATTCCCGTTACGTAGAATATATAAATAAGTATAGTGATCTGGCTGTGGAGCAGATGAAGCTTCATAAGATTCCGGCTAGTATAACGCTGGCGCAGGGATTGTTGGAAAGCGGAGCCGGATATAGCCAGTTGGCACGCAAGAGCAACAACCATTTTGGTATCAAGTGCGGCGGCAGTTGGCGGGGGCGTAGTGTCCGCCATGATGACGATGCGCGTAATGAGTGTTTCCGTGCGTACAGTAATCCGCGTGATTCGTACGAAGACCACTCTGAGTTTCTGAGACGCGGAGCCCGCTATGCCTTTCTTTTCAAACTGGATATTACAGACTATAAAGGTTGGGCACGGGGATTGAAGAAAGCCGGATATGCCACCGACCCTTCTTATGCCAACCGTCTGATTACTATCATCGAAGATTATGACCTGTATAAGTACGACCGTAAGGGTGTCTACTCCGAACGTAAGCTAAGGAAAAACCCCTGGTTGATGAATCCGCATCAGATTTACATAGCCAATGATATCGCCTATGTTGTCGCCCGCCACGGAGATACTTTCCAGGATTTGGGCAAGGAATTAGGCATCAGTTGGAAGAAACTTGTGAAGTATAACGACTTGCATCGTGAATATACCTTAATGGAAGGAGACATCATCTATCTGAAATCCAAAAAGAAGAAAGCCTCCAAACCTCATACTGTATATGTGGTGAGGGACGGTGATTCCATGCATGGCATTTCCCAGAAATACGGTATCCGGCTCAAAAACCTGTATAAGATGAATCGTAAGGACGGTGATTATGTCCCCGAAGTGGGCGACCGCCTGCGTCTTCGTTAGGCAGCTTTGAACACGCTTTTTTTCCTTTTTGTAAAAGTTGGACAAAAGGAAAACTAAATGACTCATCCGGATGTTATTATTAGGATAAAACATGATTGGAGTATGAGTCTAAATATTGCAAAAGTTGACAAGAAGCGTGTCGTCATAGTAGGCGGTGGTTTCGGTCGCCTGAAGTTAGCTAATAAGCTGAAGAAATCAGGCTTTCAGGTGGTATTGATTGATAAGAATAATTATCATCAGTTTCCCCCGTTGATTTATCAGGTGGCTTCGGCGGGTATGGAACCTACTTCCATTTCGTTCCCTTTCCGTAAAATTTTCCAGCACCGGAAAGACTTTTATTTCCGAATGGCGGAAGTACGCGCCATTTTCCCGGAAAAGAACATGATACAGACTTCCATTGGGAAAGCCGAATACGATTACCTCGTCTTGGCGGCAGGCACTACCACCAACTTTTTCGGTAATAAGCATATCGAAGAAGAGGCCATGCCGATGAAGAACGTCTCCGAAGCCATGGGACTGCGGAATGCTCTTTTGGCTAATCTCGAACGGGCGCTGACCTGCTCAACCAAACAGGAACAACAGGAACTGCTGAATATCGTCATTGTAGGCGGAGGAGCCACAGGCGTAGAAGTGGCCGGTGTACTTTCGGAAATGAAGAAGTTTGTACTGCCGAACGATTATCCCGATATGCCGGCTAGCCTGATGCATGTCTATCTGGTGGAAGCCGGACCACGACTGCTTGCCGGAATGTCGGAGGATTCATCCGCTCATGCGGAAAAATTCCTTCGTGAAATGGGAGTGAACATATTGCTGAACAAGCGTGTGGTCGACTATCGCGATCATAAGGTAATGCTAGAAGACGGTAGCGAGATTGCCACCCGTACCTTTATTTGGGTGAGTGGTGTGACTGGTGTTACTTTCGGAAACATGGATGCTTCGTTGATAGGGCGTGGCGGACGTATTAAAGTCGATGAATTTAACCGGGTGGAGGGAATGAAGAACGTCTTTGCCATTGGTGACCAATGTGTGCAGTTTTCTGATAAAGACTACCCCAACGGACATCCTCAACTGGCACAAGTCGCTATCCAGCAGGGTGAACTCCTGGCAAAGAATCTGATGCGCCTTGAAAAAGGAGAGGAGATGAAACCTTTCCATTACCGGAATCTCGGCTCAATGGCAACTGTCGGTCGTAACCGTGCCGTGGCGGAATTTAGTAAGATAAAGACGCAAGGTTGGTTTGCCTGGGTGTTGTGGCTGGTAGTTCATTTGCGTTCTATTCTTGGCGTGCGCAACAAGGTGGTGGTACTACTTAACTGGATATGGAACTATTTCACTTACGACCAGTCCATGCGTATGATTGTCTATGCCCGGAAAGCAAAGGAGATTCGTGACAGGGAGGTCGTTGAAGCGACTACCCACTTAGGAAAAGACCTGCTGCACGAACCGCAACAAAGCGGACAGGAAAAAGCATAATGTCGTCTTATGCGGCACACCGATCTGTTTCTGAACGGTAAATTCGTACAGGGTGTTCGATTTCGGACACCCTTTCTTTTGGCTACATTCTCTATTTCAGTAGTTTATGATTCTGGCACGGATTTGGTATATATAAGTTCCGAATGAATATAATACATGATAAAATCATAAACAATCAGATATGGACAGAGAAATTCCTAAGGAAGTTCGTCAGAAAGAACGTAATAAGAAAATCATTCGTTATTCGGCCATAGGGGTGGCAGGAGTTATTGTTGTCAGTGTACTCATCTCTTTGATGAGAGTGGGAGTAGAAGAAAAAGATCTTGTGTTCTCTACAGTCGACAAAGGAGTGATCGAAGTCAGTGTCAGCGCGTCGGGAAAGGTGGTTCCTGCTTTTGAAGAGATAATCAATTCGCCTATTAACTCCCGTATCCTTGAAATCTATAAAAAAGGAGGCGATAGCGTGGAGATAGGCACTCCGATTTTGAAACTCGATCTTCAAAGTACGGAAACACAATACCAGAAACTGTTGGATGAAGAACAAATGCGTCGTTATAAACTTGACCAGCTTCGTGTCAACAGCCAGACCAAACTTTCCGATATGGCGATGCAGATCAAGGTTTCAGCCATGAAACTTAGCCGGATGAAGGTGGAACTGCGGAACGAACATTATTTGGACAGTCTCGGGGCAGGAACAACGGATAAAGTCCGTCAGGCGGAACTAAGCTATAATGTTGCCCAGCTCGAATACGAACAACTTCAACAGCAGTTTAAAAATGAACAGGAAGTGGCCGCCGCAGAGTTGAAGGTGCAGGAACTTGATTTCAATATCTTCCGTAAGAGTCTGGCGGAGATGAAGCGTACGTTTGAGGATGCGCAAATACGTTCTCCCCGAAAAGCTATCCTTACCTTTATTAATAATCAGATTGGTGCACAGATTTCGCAGGGCGAACAAGTGGCAGTCATCTCCGATTTGAGTCATTTCAAAGTGGAAGGCGAGATTGCCGATACGTACGGTGACCGTGTGTCGGCAGGGGGAAAAGCGATTGTGAAAATCGGCAGTGATAAATTGGAAGGAACTGTCAGCAGTGTGACACCGCTTTCCAAGAATGGGGTGATCTCTTTCAGCGTACAGTTGAAGGAGGATAACCACCGCCGTCTGCGTTCCGGATTGAAGACGGATGTCTATGTGATGAATGCCGTGAAAGAAGATGTGATGCGTATTGCCAATGGCTCTTTCTATGTGGGACGCGGTGAATATGAACTGTTTGTCTGCGATTCGGATAGCGAACTGGTCAAACGTAAAGTACAGTTGGGCGATTCCAACTTTGAATATGTAGAAGTGCTGAGCGGGTTGAAACTGGGCGACAGGGTAGTGGTGAGCGATATGAACTCCTATAAAAACAAGAATAAACTGAAACTAAAATAAGGTAGAAGATATGGTTGTCAGGGTATATTTGAAACAAGCGTGGAACTTAATGAAGCAGAATCCGCTTTTCAGCACGCTCTATATTGTAGGAACAGGGATTTCTATCGTTATGACAATGGTAATAGCTATTGTGTATTATGTGCGGTTGGCTCCTGTTTATCCGGAGACGAACAGGATGCGTACATTGGTGGTGAAATCCGCTAAAATGACAAACGATGAGAGTACTCATTCTTCCAATATCAGTTATGCAATGTTGAAAGACTGGTTCTACTCGTTGGAAAGTGCGGAAGTAAGTACCGGAGTGTCTGGTACAAGTTATGCCCGGGTGACAAACGACAAAGAAGAAATTCCGACTTATGCAAGGTATACGGACGAGAACTTTTTCCGTGTCTTTCCTTTGGTCTTTCTGGAGGGGAAGCCATTTACTGAGGTCGATCGCCGTAGCGGTATTCATAATGTAGTACTGACAGATAGTTATGCACAGCAGCTTTTCGGAACAACTAAGGGAGTGGTCGGTAAAAACTTCTTAATGGATTATACCAATGTAAAAGTGGTGGGTGTTGTGAAAAGTGGCAGTTTTCTTACACCGGACTCGTATGCCCAAGTTTATCTTCCTTATAGTTGTCGCGATGGCTATGATGATGAAGGAAGCCATTGGGCGTTGGGAGGTTATCGTGTCTACATTTTGATGAAGGAATCGAAAAGTGTCACAGATGTACAAGATGAAGTACTGGAACTTGTCCGTAAATTTAATGTATCGGATATGGGTGACGGGTGGAAGCTGGATTTAGTGGGACAACCCGAACTTTATTGGCATAGCACTTTCCGCCTCTGGAGTAATGTCGCTGTCGACTGGGGCAGGGTGATATGGATGTTTGTAGGTATCTTTATGGTATTACTTTTTGTTCCCGCTTTCAATTTGAGCGGCATGATTTCTGCCCGTATGGAACGCCAGTTACCGGATTTGGGTATACGTAAGGCGTTTGGTGCTTCCCGCAGGCGGTTATTGGTACAGATTATCTGGGAAAATCTACTCCTTACAGGCTTGGGAACTCTTCTCGGATTGGTAATAGCTTGGATTGTACTTGCTTTGTCGGGATATGAGATATTCAGTTTATTCGAAGTCTTTCCTAAGTTTCCTCCTAAAGGAGTGAATTTGGGAATGGGAATTGATATGTTTTTTGCTCCGTTAATCTTTGTGGCAGCGGCTCTGTTCTGTTTATTACTGAATCTGATATCAGCGTTAATACCCGCATGGAATGCATTACGCCATCCGATAGTTGAATCTTTGAATGAGCAGAAATAGGGTTATCACCTTATATATAATAGAATTAGATCATTATGTTGAAACTGATACTGAAAAATCTTTGGGCACGGCGAGTCCGGAATGCGTGGTTGCTTGCCGAACTGATACTGGTCACTGTTCTGACCTGGTATATCACTGATCCTCTCTTTGTGTTAAGTTATAATCAGACGTTGCCTTTAGGATACGAACCGGACGGGTTGCTGATTGCTCCTATCCGCAGTTTGCCTTCCACTGCTCCTGATTATAATAAGGAAGAAGCGGATTCTCTTCATACAATGGAAAATATGCATCGTATGTTACGTAAGTTGCGTGATTATCCCGGTGTACAGAATGCTGCTCCTTTGGTGACTTTTGCTTTTCCGGGTTCGGGAGGGAGTTCGTATAATACTTATGCATACGATACATTGGCAATACCGGCGTCCATATCCTACTTTATACCCCATACCGGATTCTTTGAGACTTTTGGTTTCAAAACCTTTGAAGGAAAGACATTGGGAGAATTGGACAATATGGATTATCAGAGAAATGATCTTGTTGTATCTGCTGATTTGTTGCAGATCCTTCCGAAGGTCGGCCGATTGACCGGAAAACGACTGTTTTATAATAGCGATGACGATGAGAAGGATACAACTTTTTTCTCAATAAAAGGAGTCGTGGAGAAAGTGCGTTCCCGTAATTATGAACAAGGTATGTATTCTTTCTTTGAACCGCAATTGAATGTTCGTTCGAAAGAAGTATGGAACGGGGGATCTTTTTTGATTCGTCTGCAACCGGATGTGTCCGAGCAACGTTTTCTGCATGACTTCCGTACTTGGGCATACAGTAATCTGAAAGCCGGTAATCTTTATATACGGGAGGTCTCTACTTACAAGGAACAATTGGATTACTTGGAATATGGCTCCGGTGTTACCAATAAATACCGGATGAATATAATATTAGCGGTTTTCTTTCTTATTAATCTGGCGTTAGGAGTCACCGGTGCTTTCTGGCTCCAAACTCGTAGCCGCCGTGAAGAAGTGGGAATTATGTTGAGCTATGGGGCAGCACCGGGTAATATATGCAGGCTATTAATGGGAGAAGCTGCTATATTGGCTTCGTTTGCCTGGTTGGTGGGGTGTCTGATTTATTTGCAGTATGGACTGGCAGAAGGCAACTGGTATGAACAGGGCTATGTCGTGCCTTCACTTTGGATTAACAATTTCTGGCTGCATTATATAGTAGTGTCACTTATAGTTTATATCATTATTATCGTTGTGGTGTTGCTCGGAGTCTTTATTCCGGCTTACAAGATAAGCAGGATTCCTCCCACCGAAGCCTTGCGTGATGAATAAATGATGAAAGATACGACCGGAAAAAGAGAAAGACAGATTATAATAATAACGATTTAAATACTTACGACTGTGATTAAATTAGTTGGCATTAATAAGATTTATCGCACCAATGAGATTGAAACGGTAGCGTTGGAGGATGTAAACCTTACAGTGAATAAAGGAGAGTTCCTGAGCATTATGGGGCCGTCAGGTTGTGGTAAATCCACTTTATTGAACATTATGGGGCTATTGGATACACCAACCGGGGGGAGTATAGAAGTAGCCGGAACAAGAATTGAAAGCATGAAAGATAAGGAACTTGCCGCTTTCCGTAATAAGAAACTGGGATTTGTGTTTCAGTCCTTCCACCTGATAAATTCGCTCAATGTGCTGGATAATGTTGAGTTGCCTTTACTTTATCGTCGTATGAGTAGCAGTGAACGCAAGCGGTTGGCACAGGACGTTTTGGCAAAGGTGGGGTTAAGTCACCGGATGCGTCATTTCCCGTCTCAGCTCTCCGGTGGTCAGTGCCAGCGTGTTGCTGTTGCCCGTGCGATTATCGGCAATCCGGAGATTATCCTTGCTGACGAGCCGACCGGTAACCTGGACTCCAGAATGGGAGCGGAAGTTATGGAACTGCTTCACCGGTTGAATAAGGAAGACGGACGGACGATTGTTATGGTGACGCATAATGAAGAACAGGCAAAACAGACTTCGCGGACAGTTCGTTTCTTTGACGGGCATCAAGTGCAGTAAAAAGTTAAGGCTATTTGCATTGTTTTCAATATAATAACTTATCTTTGTGCGAATAATATTGAAAGAGGTGCAGATCTTTTGCTTATGAAACAACGATATTTCTGTGTGTTTGTAGTTCTGTTTATTGCCGTTCTTTGTCAAGCGGCAGCATCGGAGCGTACATACAATGTGCTTTTTATCCAATCGTATACTTCGCAGACTCCTTGGCATCGCGATTTGAACCAAGGTTTGGTGAAAGGCTTTAAAGATAATGGATTGAAAGTGAATATAACGACTGAATATCTGGATGCGGATTTTTGGGCATTCAGATCTGAGAAAGTCATTATGCGTCGTTTCTGTGAGCGTGCCCGTGACAGGGAAACCGATTTGATTGTGACATCCAGTGATGAGGCTTTCTATACGCTCTTTGCGTGTGGAGACTCGTTGCCCTTGCAAATACCGGTTGTGTTTTTTGGTATTAAGTATCCGGATGAGAAGCTGTTTGCCGCTCATCCCAATGTCTGCGGATATACGGTCAATCCTGATTTTGATATTATTTTGCGGGAGGCACAGCGACTGTTTCCCAAACGCAAAGAGGTTATTTGTGTGATTGATAATAGTTTTCTGAGTAACAAGGGACTGGAGGATTTTCAGGAGGAATGGGAAGTCTTTCAGAAAGATAATCCCGATTATGACATGAAGATATATAACACACAAAATCAGACAACCAGCCATATTATTTCTGCTATTTGCTATCCGCGTAATAGTTACGGACGTGTGGTAATTGCTCCCAAATGGTCTCCTTTTCTTTCTTTTGTAGGTAAAAACTCGAAAGCCCCTGTTTTTGCTACACAGAATGTTGGTTTGACCAACGGAGTGTTCGGTGCTTATGATTGCGATGCCTATACTTCGGCAATGCAGGCCGCACAGAGAGCTTCTTCCGTATTAAAAGGAACATCTCCCAAAGACGTCGGGGTTACTGAGATTCCGCAAGGGTTTATATATGACTACAAGCAACTGGAATTTTTTCATGTCAATCCTGACAAGATAGGCTCGAAAGGAACTGTTGTCAATGAACCCTATTGGGAGAAATATAAACTCTTGTTTATTCTTCTTTATCCGTCTATTTTGGCATTATTGATTGCGTCTATCGTATGGTTGATGCGTGTTAATCGTCGTGAGGCCAAACGGAGGGTACAGGCACAGACCCGTTTGTTGGTACAGAATAAAATGGTGGAACAACGCAATGAGTTTGACAATGTCTTCCATTCCATTCGCGACGGTGTCATTACGTATGATACCGATTTACATATCCATTTCACCAACCGTTCCCTGTTGCAAATGCTACATTTGCCGTTCGATATAGGCGGACGTGTGTATGAAGGAATGATGGCGGGAAGCATTTTCAAGATTTATCATAATGGTCAGGATATCCTCCATAAAATGTTGAAGGAAGTAGCAAAGACCGGAAAGATC
>ERZ791624.228-NODE-228-length-41841-cov-4.297899_pt1 | contig 41841 bp, 52 predicted proteins | sample MGYA00510058_ERZ791624 | MGnify/ENA primary metagenome ERZ791624 (study PRJEB30046, sample SAMN00715158) | human gut metagenome | study: EMG produced TPA metagenomics assembly of the A metagenome-wide association study of gut microbiota in type 2...
ATCTAAAAAACCCTCTTTTTAAACGGGGCGACAAATTTTACAGCCCCGCCGTTTCTCTTTGGATATTCAGTAACCCCACGGCGGCCCATAGGAGGGTGTCGCCGTGTCCATCTTACTTTCTCACAATTCCCATGACCTTCACCAGCTAAAAAAAGCATAGCTCCCCCTCCGGGACAGTCTGGCTATGAAGGTACAATATATCAGTACAATTATGATAATGTAATTTCATGCGTCTGCATAGCGTCTTGCTGTGTGGGCGCATTTCTTTTGCTTTGCCTCGGGCCAACTTGGCCCGAAGTCCAGCCCCAGTGCCGCTCTCCGCCGCCCTCCGCTTCGGTCACTCGTCAATCCCCAACACCGAAACGGAGGTACACAATGAAGGAAATCAATTTGCGGGATTTTTACCCGTGGTATATGGAAGATGTGATGGTCGAAGTCACGGAGGAAGTTGCGGAAGAATTGCTGGCGGGCCAGCGGTACATCAAGGCCAGCCGCCGCCGTGTCTACCGGAATAAAGCGCACTTCTCGCTGGATGCCGAGGACGGTATCGAATATTCCGCCTGCTTCTCTAACCCCTCTCCGCAAGAGCTGATCGAGCGCATGGAGCGGTTTGAATATCTCTGCCACGCTCTGAACAGTCTGCCAGACGCACAGGGCCAGAGGGTCTTTGAGCACTATCTGCTGGGCCACTCGGTCAAGGCGATTGCCGCCGCCGAGGGCGTGACGGAGCGGGCGATCAGCGCCGCCATCCAGCGGGGCTTGGAGAACATGAAAAAATATTTGAAAAATGTTCTGTGAGCCTATTCCTTTTTCCTTTCAAACTGACACGGTTAATGAGAGGAAAAACAATCCTCCCACAACTGAATAGCGGGCAGCTTGGAGTACCCAGCAGGGAGCCGGGCGGCAGGTACGCAAAGACTTTTCCGTAAGGGAAACGAGCGATCACTACCCATGCCGCAGGTGGGGACGAGCCATCCCCACGGCCACGATCTGCAACGGGCCGCAAGGAATAAGTTGGCAACTTATTCGCTCCGATTTGCCGCACAATCCAGCGGGGACGCTGACGGAAAAAACAGTTGTCTTGTGACAGGCCAAACATATAGCGTAAGCGTCCCCAGCTTTATAAGAAAGAAGGTCTTGACCATGAATGAGGAATGGAGCAACGACGCCTGCCGTGGCTATGTTATCAAAGCCATGGAAAACTGTGGGTTCCATGCAAAGGACATTCATCAGGTGCTCGTCGAGCTTTATGAAGTCTTTGACTTCTGTGCTGTTGAGGAGGCGGCGCACTACTACGAAAATTGGCAATACTGACCTCGGGCCAAGTTGGCCCGAGGTGTGGAGAAGAACGAAAGGACAGCACTCTTTGCCGGGTGCTGTCCTTTCGCTTTTCCCCACTGGGACAATGCGGGAAATGCTGGCAGTCAACCAACTACGCAAAGGAGGCTTCAATGGTACAATCCGTTACTTATCAGAGTGAAACCAAAACCGTCCATTTTCAGGGGAAAAGCATTGTGCTGGAAAGTCTTACGCCGGTACTCTCTCCGAAGGAAAAGGAAAAGCGAAAAAAGGAGATTGAACGCTGTCTTTATGAGGTGTTCAGCAAGTACAGACGGGCCAGCGATACCCCGGCCTGACCATCGACAACATTGTCCTTCGGGGCTATCAATGGTATAATATACTTGTAGGTTGGTAGCTCCATTCCACAGGAAAGGAGCCCAACATGAATATCAGAGAAGATGTAATTTATGCAAGACAATCCGTAGACCGCAAGGACAGTATCAGCATTGAGAGCCAGATTGATTTCTGCAAGTATGAGTTGAAAGGCGGCAGTTGCCGGGTTTTCAAAGACAAGGGTTATTCCGGCAAGAATACCGACAGGCCCGAGTTTCAAAAGCTCCTTGGTGAGATACGCAAAGGCAAGGTACGCCGGGTAGTTGTCTACAAGCTGGACAGAATAAGCCGCTCCATTTTGGACTTTGCGAATATGATGGAGCTATTTCAGGAATATGATGTGGAGTTTGTTTCTTCCACAGAGAAGTTCGATACCTCGACCCCCATGGGCCGGGCCATGCTGAATATCTGTATCGTATTCGCCCAGCTTGAACGGGAAACAATTCAGAAGCGTGTCACAGACGCTTATTACTCCCGGTGCCTGAAAGGCTTTCACATGAGCGGTCAAGCTCCCTATGGCTTCGCCTTGGAGCCAACGGTGGTTGAGAATATCCGCACAAAGATGATGGTAGCCGACCCCATAGCCGCAAGCCATGTACGCCTGATGTTTGAAATGTACGCCGAGCCCGAGACTTCCTTCGGAGATATTACCCGGTATTTTGAGGAACGGGGTATCAAAGTATATGGGAAGTCATTGACCCGCTCCTACTTATCCCAGCTCTTACGCAACCCGGTCTATGCACAGGCCGACTTGGAAATGTATGAGTTCTTCAAAAGTCAGGGTACGGTGGTAGTCAATGATGCCGCCGACTTCGCCGGGACAAATGGCTGTTATCTCTATCAAGGCCGGGATGTGAAGGAGGACAAGGACAAGAGCCTGAAAGACCAGATCCTTGTGATTGCGCCCCATGAAGGCTTTGTATCAGCTGATGTTTGGCTGAGGTGCCGCAAGAAGCTGATGACAAACACCACCTTCCAGAATGGCCGCAAGGCCCGCAACACTTGGCTGGCAGGGAAAATCAAGTGCGGGAAATGCGGGTACGCACTCAAAACGACCCACAATCCCTCTGGTTATGAATATCTCCGCTGTTCCAAGCGGGCTGACCACAAGGGCTGTCCGGGGTGCGGCACTCTCCGCAAGACGGAGTTTGAACAGTTCATTTTTACCGCCATGGGCGAAAAATTCCGGGAATTCAAGCTGTTGCGGGGCGGCGAGGAAAAGGCCAACCCGAAGATTACCGCCTATCAGGTGGAGCTTGCACAGGTAGAGGCCGAGATTGAAAAACTGCTTGATACGCTGACCGGGGCCAACGCCACCTTGCTGGCCTATGCCAACAAGAAAATCGAGGATTTGGACAACCGCCGAAAAACGCTGTCCAAGGCGATAGCCGACCTGTCCGTTGAAACACTATCCTCCCAGCAGATTGAATTGTTGTCCGGGTATCTGGACGATTGGGAGAATATCAGCTTTGAGGACAAACGAAAAGCCGCTGACGGCCTGATTTCTTCAATCAGCGCAACCAGCGACTATGTAAAGATAGAGTGGAAAATCTGACACTCTTCCACTCTATCAAACCACTTGTTTCTTTATACCGCTTGTAGCCCCTTGTACACCGTTGCTTATAGTGATGGAGTCAACCATCCCTGGCTTCTTTAATACCCCCATTGTTAAATCATTAAGGGCAACACATCTTACGTTTGTAAATCCTGCGCTTACAAACATTGCTTCAATCGCACTATAGTTCTTTTTTTCATAATCGGAAATCGATGAAGGAACCTTCGCTTTATCACCAAAGTCCATATCATCGTCGTCATCATTCTTTCTTGAAAACAACCAGATATATCCAGCTCCCATAAGAGGGAAGAATCCGACCATCGAGAGCATATATAAACCTGAATCAGGATCGCCAGATGCATATCCTCCCATGTATCCGATTACCATCATCAGTATGCCAACTGTTGCCATGATAAGAGATATTTTGATTTTTAAGGCTTTTGTCTTTTCGGCATCTGCCCTCTTTTTTTTGGCAAGCTCCATCTGTTTCATCCGCACTATTCGATCTGTTTCAGCCTGTTTAACACCTGCCTCATCGATGTGCCTATAGATATACTCATTCTCATTATGGAGCAAGACTTTAGTTCCACAATAAGTGCAAAAAGCTTGCTCACGACCTTCCTCAATGTTAAGAGTTGCTCCACACTCAGGGCACTTCACAGAAATAAGTTTCACTGCCAATGCTTTATCCCCTTATAGACACGTACTCGTTCTTGCCGAGCTTCGCAAGAACATTCGAACTGATGCCGGCTTCTGTTTTCAGATCAGTTTTTTTCATCCCCTTGTCAAGCAGGAGTTTCCATAAACGAACATAATCTACAGCCATATTATCCCCAGCATTTCACATACATGATTAAGCTCTTGTAAGTTGCGATTTTTGTATAAAAGACACCGAAATTACTATATCATCAAAGTCCTGTTTTGTAAACGAGATATCACGACTTCATGACTTTTTCTTTCCGGCCAAATTGTCCTTTCTTCGCTTTGCTCTTTCCCTTGCGGCATTACGTCTTTCTTCACTATACGGCGCAGTTAACCTGACCGACAGCCTCGCCTTGTCAATCACATAGCTCTGACAACCGATCTTTTTATCTTCGGATTCCAGATGACAGAGATCCGGATACTTCTTCGCGAAGTCGGCCAGTCGCCTCTTAAGTGCGGCATTGAAGGTATAGACACTGTAGGTATCATCACCCTCACTTGTCAGGATAATTGTCTCCTTCTCATATTTCGTGAGTCTCATTCATTACCTATCCTTTTATTTTCGGCAAACGAAAGCCACCCCTGTGATATAAGGACGGCTCCGGCATAAAAGTATCGGCGATACTTTTTCGTGTTCAGTTTTGCGGTTCAAGACCTGATAAAATTACGCATTCCCATGTTCAGTGCAGTGATGGCTGTCACGATCCATTCTCCGGCGATCTGAATCATGAAAACAATGAATCCGGCAACAATCATCTTTACTGCCTCAGCTCTGACGGACAGTCCCATCAAATACGACAAGACAGCCACCAGAAGGAAAAGTCCGGCAAGGACATTAAAGACTAGCCGGACTCCATATCAAGAGCATTGATATGATTGGGCGAAGTCGCGGAGATCTCAATGACCTCGCCGCCCAAGCCTTCGACTAGCGGGCGGTACTCGGTTTCGGGGTCGATGATAATAATGTCGTCGTTCGTGGACAGCGCGATCTCCGTGATCTCGCGTTTGGCGGCAAAGGACTTGCCGGAGCCGGAGACGCCGAGGATGAAGCCATTGCCGTTGAGCAGTTCTTTCCGGTCTGCAAGAATGAGATTTTTGGAGATCGCGTTCTGCCCGTAGTAAATGCCGTGCCGGTGCCGAATTTCCTGCGCCTTGAACGGCATGAGCACGGCAAGGGCTTCCGTGGTCAGCGTCCGCAGTGCGTCAATGCGCCGCAAACCGAGCGGCAGCGCGGTAATTAACCCGTCCTGCTGCTGGAAGCTCAGTTTGGCAAGCTGGCACAGGTGCTTGCGCGCAATGGATTGGAGCGTTTCGGTGTCGCTGTCCAGTTCTTCCTTGCTGTCCGCCAGATGCACGAGCGTAACCACGGCAAACAGCATCCGCTGGTCGCGGGTCGTGAGGTCGTCCAGCATTTCGCGGGTTTCCTTGCGCTGCTGTTCCAGATCGTAAGGAACGACAGCGGAGAAGTTCTGGTTGCTGTTCTGCCGCCGCTGCCAGTTGGTGACGTTCGTTTCCACACCGAGGAGCTTATTTTCCACCTCGCGCACCGCCTCGTCTGTCGGCACGGGGATCATGTCGATGGAGAGCATCATGCGGCGGTTGAGGTCGGTCAGTTCCAGAATCATGCTGTCTTTGATGTAGCTGGCGTAGTCTTTAAGGAACAGCACACGACCATATTGATTGCCCATTTTGAAGTAATCCCGATGAAATTCCAGACTGTCTGGGCAGATCGTGTCCTTGAGGTTGTGCCCACGCTTCATGGCGGATTGCAGGTCAAAGGGCAAGGATGACTCGTCCGGTCGGAAGAATCCGCGCAGGACATCCAACCGCTCGGCAGCATCCAGCTCGTTGGAGGACGAATTGAGCCGCGAGAGTTTAGAGGAAACCTCACCCGTCACGCGGGAGAAGAATGTGCGTGCTTCGTCCACGTTTTTCTTGTGAACGGAAACCGTGATAAACCGCTCCTGCTCCACGCTGGCGGAGCTGCCGGAGATCTTGCTTTCCAGCATCCCGTTGAACTCGTTCACGAATCCGTCGAGGCTGTCGCCACGCTGGGGGAGCAGGACGGTATCTTCAAACGCCTGCCGGTTGACCTGCTTGTTGCAGATCGTGAGCTTGATGGTCGAGCCGCTGTCCAATGCGTTCAGCAGTTCGCTGTAACCAAGGAACATCGCAGTCTTGTCCTCTTTGGACGCGATGGCATAGTTGATGTCCGAAAAGCGCAGCGTTCTGGAATATTTCGTGCCGAACTGAAAAATCCCATCCGCGAAGATTCGCTGGATGGGAATGACGTCCTGCACGCTGCGTGGGATCTTATAGGCTGTTCTGTCCTGCTTGATGGTGTTGTTGAGGGTTTTAATCAAGTGTCAGCACCTCCCGCATTGTACTGTTGTCCAATAAAAGCTCCGCGTACAGATTCTGTGGATGATATGCAAGCGTTCGCGGGCAGAGGATCTCCGATCGGATGACCGCCAGTAGGAAGCGTTCGGCGGGCATGCCGTTGTAGGTAAAAAAGCCGCACATGGCAAACGGGAACGCCGTCAGCATGCACACCCAACCGACCTCCGCTGCGCCGATAAGCGGCTTCAAGCCAAAATACGCGCCAACGGCCACGCCGATGGCAAGCAGCGCGAACACCATCTGCCGCAGGGATAAGCCGAACAGGATGCTCTCCTGATACCGCTGGATTTCTTTGTTGATTTTCACTTCGATGATGAATCCCTCCGATTTTTCTGTTTTTCTTGGATTGACCCTTGAACTTTTCTTCGTTCCAAGCTAACATGGCACAAACTCTCTAAAGGAGGTCGTGCCATGTTGATGATCGTATTTGGGGCTGGCTGCTTGCTTCTGTCCGCATTATTTCATGCCGCGTCGCTGCTGCACCTCGGCCTGCCGCTTTTGTATGCGCTGATCGTGCCGACGCTGTTTTCCGGCTGGTATTACAGCCACTATGCACTGGCGAATGGGATCTGGTATGCGCTCATTGTCCTGGGGCTGATTTCGTGGATTGTGTCGCTGGCGCGGAAAGTCCACAGTATTATCCGATAACGTCTTTTACTTGAAATTATCTGCAAATTGGGTATAATGAAAGTAGAATTAAGAAGGGAGTTTGTGCCATGCTGGATATTCAAAAAATCAAAGACGGTGTGCAACTCGCTGCGCAGGAATACCCGATCAAGAAAGCAGAACTGTTCGGTTCCTATGCCAATGGCACGAACCGCCCAGACAGCGACGTGGATCTTCTGCTAGAATTCAAATCCCCGCGCATTTCTCTGCTCACACTGAGCGCGATCAAGTACCGACTGGAGGATATTCTGAAAACGGACGTTGATGTGATTCACGGTCCGCTGCCCTCAGACAGCATGATCGTGATCGACAGAAAGGTAGCGTTGTATGAATCGTAGAGACGGAATTATTCTTCAAAAGGTTTTGTCCGAGGTGAACATTGCTGCCGGTATGATGAAGGGGTGTTCCCTGACAGAATTTCTTGATAATGAGATGCTCAAGCGCGCTGTCTGCATGACGGTAATCAACGTCGGTGAGCTAGTAAAGAATCTGACGGAGGAATGCCGCCTGTCGCATCCAGAGGTAACATAGAAGGAAATCGCCGGATTCCGGGATATTGCTGCACACAAATATCAAACGCTGCGCATGGAAGACGTTTACGAAACGGCTGTGACAGACTTCCCGGATTTGCAGCAAAAGATTACGAGAATTTTAGCTGAATAGCTCACAACCTCCATCCAACTGCGGATGGAGGTTTCTTATCCAAGTCCCATCAGTTCTCGGATGATCCGGTCGGACATTTTAATGGAGCCAACGAGCACCAGCATATTGAACACAAGCTCTCCAATGTAGTTCCAGACGACCGTTGCCGGGGCAAGTCCTTCTGTTACGACGGGCGGGCTGGATGCGAATTGTGAAAAGATAATACACGCCAGCAGAATGACACAGCCCTCCAAGCAGATGGCGGCGTAGCTTTTGATGAACGCCATACCGATACTGCTGGAGGGCTGTCCTGCAAAACTAGAAAGCGGGATCGGCGCAATCGCCGTCGCCATATAGAGCTTAAAAAAGCGGCCGTAGACGGTCAGAATCATCACGAGCGACAGCACCCAGATAAACAGCGAACCGAGCAGCGTCACTGCCCAGAGCGGAATGCTCTCCAGCAGGCCGACATCTTCAATCGTCGATGCGATCTCGGCGGGCAGCGTGGATGCTTCCATTGCCGAAAGGCCGGACGCACCCATGATCGTCTGGATCGCGCCCTGCGCAATCGAGAACAGCGCCGTCATTAACTCCATGCCATAGGTGACGGCTGCCTGCGCCAGTACAAAACGAATAAAGCATTTGAATGCCACCTCCGGGCGTTTCAGCTCCGTAAAGCTGCCACAGGTTTTCATGACGCCGATCACAAAGAACAGCACCAACAGCGCATACGCAATTGCTTTTAAGGCATCATTGATCCCGACGATTACATTCCAGATCCCGCCGCCCTTGAAGTTCTCCGGACTGGTGGTCAACAGCGTCCAAATTTCCGACAGCTTGCTGTTCCACGTTTCCAGCGAGGAATTGAGATTATCTATGATCCAGTTTCCACTTGAGATGGTATCACCTCCAGTTGTATCGGGGAGAGCAGTTTCGCTCTCCCCATATTCTTATCAGCCGGTGATCAGCGTCAGGATCTCCTTGGTGAATGTAATGACGATGCCGCCCGCGACGGTCAGAATGCCATTTGCGCGCTGCGACGGATCGTGCGACTTGAGAGACAAACCGACCTGCAAAATGCCAAAGCCGAGCAGGATCAAGCCGACCGCGCGAATGAGCGAGAAAATGAAGTCGCTCAGATTGTTGACGACCGCAAGCGGATCGCCGTCTGCCGCGAACGCCGGGACAACAAAAACCGCCAGCATGAAAAACATGCTGGCGAAGATGGAATAGAGCCGCTTGGCTTTGGATTCAAACGTTTTCTTCAATGAAATTCCTCCTTCAATGGATGGATTGCTTCGGTGCCGCCCACACGAAGCAGCGGGCGGCCGGTGTAAACGGGCGGTTTTGTTCCATGATGAATGTAGGGCGCTGCGCCGCCGAGGGAACTGTGTGAGATGGCCGGATGGTGCATGAGATCGTATTTTTCGTCCATGACCGGACTTGCACCGCGGATGAACAGCAGTGCGTAGCGGTTGTCCAGTTTCCGCACTTCGTCAGGGGTCAACAGCTCGCGCCCGGACATCTGAAAGTTGGTCGAATAAGAACCGGATTTGCCTTTCGTCTGACCATGCGTTTTCGTATCAATCGTGGCCTTGCCGAGCATCTCGGAAACGTATTTGTGTGTTGACGATTCGTTGCCGCCAAGATACAAAATGGTGTCGCAGTTGCCCGGAATCGTCTCCCAACTATCCTTATACAATTCTTTGATCTGTGCCATATTCTGAATGATAACACTTGCTGAGATAGACCGTGAGCGCATCGTTGCAAGCTCGCGCGTAAAGCCCGGAAGCGGCATGGCTGCGAACTCGTCCAGTACGAATCGGACATGGCGCGGCAGCGGGCCGTGATGAATTTGGTCTGCGCTGTAATACAGGGCTTGGAATGCCTGCGCGTAGAGTAAACTTACAAGGAAATTAAAGGTGTTGTCGTTGTCAGGAATGACAGCATAGAGCGCAACCTTTTTCTCACCCAGCGTGTAAAGGTCCATATCGTCGTGGTCGGTCAGGGCTTGGATCTGCGGCAGATTAAAGGGCGCAAGACGGACAGCCGTACTCACCAGAATCGATTTTGCGGTCTTGCCCGCGGCTAATTTGAAAACCTTATATTGCCGGACAGCGACGCTGTCCGGCCTCCTGCGTTCAATGGATTCAAATAGCAGATCGAGCGGAGACACATGCCCTTCATCTTCCTCGCGCACCTCGGCATATTCCAGTACGCGCATGACCATAGAGAAGTTCTGTTCATATTCCGGTGCTTCCTGAAACAGTATGAGAATGATGGCCTGTAGGAGCGCAGTTTCGGCCTTGGTCCAGAATGGATCGGATTCGTGGCTGCCCTTCGGCGTGGTGGACTGGATCAGGTTATTGACCAGCTTCAGCACGTCCTTTTCGTCGCGCAGATAGCAGAACGGATTGTAGCCGTCCGACTGTTCCAGATTCACGAGGTTCAGAACGCGCACGTCGTAGCCCTGCTCCTTGAGATAGCCGCCCGTGGCAAGCAGGACTTCGGATTTCGGGTCCGTAATGACGTAGTTCGTGTTTGCGGTCAGGATATTGGGAAGAACAAAGCTGCGCGTTTTGGCCGCGCCGCTGCCGCCGATGACCAGCACGTTGAGCGAGCGGCGATGCTTGTGCGTATCCAGACCGAGCCGGACGTGCTGGGTCAGCGGGATGCTGTCTTTCTGCGCAAACTGCGCGTTGACGGATGCGGGTGTCGCCCACGCCGCGGAACCGTGTTCCTCACCGTCGCGGGTCCTGCCCTGATTCGTCCGGTAAAGCAAAACTGCCATGCCATAAGCGGCAAGGCAGATGAGAATTGTGGGCAGGCTTTTGTCTGTCCATATGATATTCGTCGGCTGCTCCAGTGCGCTGGTCAGATTCCGCAGCAGCTCCGGCAGTCCGCCGCCAAGAGACTGCGCCAGCAGGAGGGCAAGCCAGACAACAGGAACAATTCCAATAAGATAAAACAGGGTGTCGTTTGATTTTCGGATAGGCATCACCTCGGAAAGTATTTGCAACTAAAATCAGTTGCAAAATTGTTTTGACTGTGCTATACTGATCATAGAAATGAGGGATAGACTTGGGTCAGAAAGAGAAACTAATCAAAAGATTAAAAACCAAGCCGCGTGATTTTACATTTGATGAAGCCGAAACATTGCTGGGGTATTTGACGTACTCTCGTTCCAACAAAGGAAAGACGAGCGGTTCGCGCGTCATGTTTACCAGCGAACAGCATACGCCGATCTTGCTGCACAAGCCGCATCCGCGGAAAGAGCTTTTGGAGTATCAAGTCAAGCAACTGCTTGAGGTGCTGGAACAGGAGGGATTGATTTGAACAATACAATGCAATATAAGGGGTATGTCGGAAGCGTTGAATTCTCCGAAGCCGATGGTTTGTTTTTCGGAAAGGTTCTCGGTATCCGCGCATTGATCTCCTATGAGGGAACGAACGCCGCCGAGCTTGTGGCTGATTTTCATGGCGCGGTAGACGATTATCTGTCGCTGTGCGAAGCAGAGAACAGCGAGCCGGAAAAAGCCTATAAGGGCAGCTTTAACATCCGGGTATCACCGGAGCTGCACAAGCAAGCCGCGATTTGCGCAATGGCGCAGCAGGTCAGCTTGAATACGCTGGTCGAGGATGCTCTGCGGGAGTACGTTGCGGAGCGAAAAGAAGCCGTATAATAAATCGATGGCGCTGACGAACCATACCGTCAGCGCCATTTTATAGCGCCGGACAGGTCGTCGAGCTGCAAAGACGCAACAACATCGTCTTTGTGCATCAGATCATATTCTTGCTCTGCCGTACGCACCACCTCCCAGCTTTTTCTGCTTCGAGCATACCATAATTCTTCGCGCAAATCCAGTTCGCGTTTATTTTGTGATCTCACTGTGCATTTTTTCTCTGGCCGGAACGCGCGGTTCGACACCGGACAGCTTTTCACGGAAAGACTGAAGCTGCTCGCCAATGGACGGGCGTTCATTCTTCGAGTTCTTCCTGCTCGTAGGCGAGCTGCTGCCGGTATCGTCCGAGGAGCGTTCCGACCGAGACTCTTTTTTTGATGAGCGTTCCTCCTGCAGCTTTTCGAGCGAACCGAAAAGACGCTCGAAAATAACATTTGCCAGCTCCAGATCGGTCGTCGGAATGACGAGATCAATGGGTGCGTCCGGCTGCTCCTTGTCCTGGATACCCGCAAACAGTACCTTATCCTTCGCCTGACGGCTGAACTCGCGGTATTGCTCCGGTGTCAGGGAAAACGTGCGGATGTCGCGCGTTTGCTGGAGAATTTTCTTGAGGCTGGTCTTGCCGTAGACCTTTTTATGGTTGCGCGCCAACGCCAGCAGCATCGCCGCGGCATTCTTCGCCGCAGAGCCTGCCAGCTTGACTGCAACCTCGCCGCCGGAGAGCATCATGTGAACGACCTGCTCGGCGGCTTCGCTGTTTCCTACGTTGATGGGGAATCACCTCCTGTTTGTGAACGAATGCTCTGTTTCTTTTTCGTGTAGGGATTTTTCCTGTGCAGTGACATCTCGCTGCATGACCGCTACCGAATCCGCAATCTCGCGGCACAGCTTGATCTTCTGCCGCTCGGCACGGATCTGCTTGTTGAGCTGCGCAAGCTGCTCGTAGATATCCGCTTTTTCTTCCGTGAGAGCCTGCCGTGAAATGCCGCAGGCGTCCAGTGTGGCTTTCGCTTCCGCGTACTGCTCGTACTCAGCTTCCATGCCGGATAGCCCTTCTTCATAAAGAGCTTTGCTCACGGCGAGTGATTCTTCCGCAGCCAGCGCGTCAAAGAGCTTCTTGCGTTTTTTCTTACGGACGTTTAAGATCGTGCGCTGCTTGGCAAGCTGTGCGATCTTACTTTCTGCCTGCCGTATGCAGGCGGTTAGGTCGTCCGTCGTAGTGATGTTGTTTTCTCGCAGGAATTTCAGCCGGGTTTTATAGGTTTCGGCTTTCATGATCTCCCGTCGGAGATGCGGCGTCATGCGCGGCGGATACTGCCGCTTTTCGATGCGGCCGAGCAGGTAGCAGTAATGGTAGTACAGCGCAAGAAATCCCATGTACTTTGGATGTGGGCGGTATGGCTGGGGCTTTGGGCGCGGGAGGAACGCCGGTCTGATACCGGCTTCAATCTCTGCGAGATTGCCTGCAATGGCGCGCTCAATGTTTTCTTCCGAATATGCTGCGTTTTTGCGCTCCGGATACATGAAACGCTCCTGCCCGCGCAATCGGAAACCCAGCCGGTTGCCGTGGTGGAGCTCGTATCCTTTATGCTCCATGAGCAGGAAAAAGTGACCGAGATCGTTCGCGTCGGCAATGGCATCGCGCAGGTCCGCTTCCAGCATGGAACGGAACGTTGGTTGCCCTTTGGACTGCCGCAGCCATTCAATGTAACTGACCGTTTTTGTACGCTCTCCTTGAAGAATTACGGATAGACCATTTTCTGCGCAGAGCCGGTCTGAGATCCCACGGATTTGTTGGTAATAGTTTTGAAGTGTACTGTGGTATTTGATGCCGGTATCCGCATTGACAGAATTAAAAACGATATGCGAATGGATGTGCCCTTTATCAACGTGCGTTCCGATTACGGCTTCATATCCTTGCAGGTGCTCTGCTGCAAACCGTTTTGCAATTTCATGCGCCAGTTCCGGTGAGATCTCATCCGGCTTAAATGACTGGATAATATGATAGCATTGGCGTCCATCCGTTTTATGAAACCGCCGTTTTGTATTCATCATCTGCTGATATGCAAATCCGGGATCGCAGTTAAAATGATCGACAAGGACGCACTGATCGGTCTTATCCGGATTCGTAATATATTGAATGGCCTGCGCAAGTCCACCATTGCGGTACAGAATTTTCGTAATTGCCATTTCTATTTTGAAAACTCATACATGAGTTCATAAACACGGTCCAGCATCCGCAGGGCGCGTGTGACCTCGTCGCGGCTGGCAAAGCCGGCGTTCGCTTTCCGCGCAAGCTGGTTGATGTTGTTGCCGATCTGATGGATCTCCGTGCGCAGCCTGCGAAGTTCTTCCGAGGGTGCAGCTTGGATGCTTTCTCCGAGGATCAGCTTACGCAGGTACGCCGACAGCGGCAGGCCGCTGGCTTGCAGACCTTTTTCCAGCGCGGCGCGTTCGTCCTCATCCAGCCGGATATGCAGATTGTATTGATTCTTCCGCACGGCGCTCCTTTCTCCGCCCGCAGGCGGCATATTGGGGTCAGGGTTCTCCCTGCAAGCTGCGTTTTGGTACCAAAACGCTATGCTTGCGCTCTTGCCGCGAGGCGGCGAGAGCCTGATGCCCCGCTTTTCAGCGGGGCGAGAGAGGAGAGAGATTTCAATTTTCTTTTCCTTATAGATGCCTTCGCGCTGCTTCGGCCATTCAAATTGGTTTTTGAATGGCGTAGTCGCTACATTAGTCGCTATGAAATTCAAAACTACTGATTTTTGCCGTTCGTAGTCGCTACATTAGTCGCTATGCAGCGTCCAGTTCCGATTCCAGCCGCTTTCTGGCGAGGTCTGTGTACACGTCGGTGACCTCAATGCCGGTTGCATCGTAACCCTCTTTGACTGCAGCCAGAACTGTCGTGCCGGAGCCTGCAAAGGGGTCTAAGATATGACCGCCCGGTTCCGTGATCTTGACAAGGTCCTGCATGAGCTGCAACGGCTTCTCGGTCAGGTGGATGCGGTTCTGCGGATTGCCGTATTTGAATACACCCGGCAAACACGGCACGGGGCGGCTGACCGGCATATCTCCGTTCGAGCCCCAAACGATATATTCTGCCTGCTGCCGAAAACGCCCCTTCTGCGGACGGGAGTTTCCCTTGTCCCACACAGCGATCCCGCGCCAGATCCAGCCTGCCCACTGGAGCGCATCGCTGGCACAGGGAAGCTGCCGCCAGTCAATAAACATACAGACCGGCGCGCCGGGCTTGGCTGCACGTCTGGCAAGATACAGCCACTCTGCCGCCCAGCGGGTCCACGACCGCTGATCCTTGGCGTCGCCGTCAAAATCGGGCGGCGCGTTGCCGCCCATGCTGGAATATTTCTTTGCGGTGGCTTTGGATTTTTCCGCCTGCGTGCGGCCACCGGACGCATACGGCGGATCTGTGATGACAGCGTCAAATGTGCTGGGAGGAAAGCTCTCCAACACCGTAAGGCTGTCTCCGTGGATGATCTCCCACTTGGGGTTATCTCTCATAGGCATCTGCTCCCTTCTACTTGCTATAATGCTTCATTTTAGGAATTGCATTGTGTCGCACATTCGTGGTAAATTAATCAAAAGAACTGTTGGTGGATTATGATGTCAACAACGGAGGATCACTATGCGCAATAATCATGATGAGCGAAAAATGCTTTATGAATGTCGTGCCAAAAACACGCTAATTCATTTTTACCCAGATGAATTTGGACATCTTGAAAAAAGCGAAAAGCCTGATTGGACAGACAAATCAAAAAGCATTGGGGTTGAGGTAGTTCGAGCTACAAATAAAGAAGCTCTTTCTGGCAGACGGAATTTTTTGAAAATATCAGGAAAAAGGAAAGATGAGGTTTCTAGCAAAGAACTTGAAGCGGTTACAAAATACAACGGTCTGCTCTATATTGATCCGAATACTAATGTTATATCAGCACATATTGCTGCTTTTGACCGCGCCGAAACAATGTTAAAAGACGCATTTTCCAAGAAAGTGCGCTTGATTAATAATACGAACGAGAAGTATCTTGAACTGAACAACCTGTTTTTATATGTAATTTGCGACTCTCCATTAGGACAATCTTCTGCAAAAAGGCTACTTGAATCACTTGCGGCTATCCAAGATTCTGCTCTCAAAAAATTTGATGGAGTATTTGTCGATGATGGTTATTTCCTATATCGCTATACTTTTTCGAACAAAATATTTTTAGCATCGGATACTTCAGATGTAGAAGTTGGAAAAGAAATTTTTGTTCGATCCTTACAAGAAAGTAAAGCTGAGAGAACTCCGGATGCCTAGTTATCATCCTCCAGTTCTGCGCACGCCATCCGCAGCTTCTCTACCTTGTCCGTCTGCTCCCAAGCAGCCTGCGGGTGCATAAAGTGGCAGTTGTTGCAGACTTCTGCGAAGAACGGCTTGTCCAGATCCAGCGCGTGAATTATGCCAGCCGGAGTGAAATCAAAGATACGGCGGACAGCTTCGGTCAGGAATGCGTCGTCATAGTATCCGCTCTCCTGCGTATCGATTTCGACGGCAACCGGTTCGGCTTGTCCAATGGCATAAGCGAGGCTGACTGTACACACATCGGCAAGACCGGCCGCGACGATGTTCTTTGCCACATAGCGCGCCATATATGCGCCGCTGCGGTCAACCTTCGTGCCGTCCTTTCCGGAGAGCGCACCGCCGCCGTGGGGTGCAAGCCCGCCGTAGGTGTCGACCATCAGCTTGCGGCCGGTGAGACCGGTATCGGCTTCAAAGCCGCCCAGCACAAACCTGCCGGACGGATTGATGAGAATCTTCGTCTGCTCGTCGATGCGCACATCATGGCAGGCACGGGCAATGACCAGCCTGCGGAGTTCCTCACGAAGCTCGTCAGGGTCTTTGTCTGCATCATGCTGGCAGGAGATCACGATGGTGTCCACGCGTTCCGGAACACCAAACGCATACTGCACGGACACCTGCGCTTTTCCGTCTGGGCCGATACCGGAAATCAGCTTTTCCTCCCGGCAGGTGGTGAGCAGGCTTGTGATGCGGTTTGCCAGCACGACCGGCGCGGGCAGCAGCTCGACCGTTTCCCAGCAGGCGTAGCCGTACATGATGCCCTGATCGCCTGCGCCGAGTGTATCCCCATCGACCGCACCTGCAATGTCAGGACTCTGCATATGCAGCCGCACCTCTACATGATAATTACAGTCATATCCAGCATTTTGAACGGTCTGCCGCACGATGGCTTCCACGTCGGGGCTTGCCGTCGTGCGGAGTTCTCCGGCAACAAGAATTTTGCCCGCCGTCGCCAGCACTTCGCAGGCAACGCGGGCATTGGGATCTTCTTTGAGACAGGCATCCAGAACACTGTCCGCAATCGCGTCGCAGAGCTTGTCCGGATGGCCTGCCGTGACGGACTCTGCCGTCAGGATGTATTTATCTTTCATGCGTCGATTTTCCTTTCTTCGGCTGATTGATCACCTTTCCATGCTGCATGACGAACAGCTTTTCGCGGGAATACAGGCGCGTATAGGTCTGTATCTGCTTGTCGGTCAAAGAACAAATTTCCTCACCGCTGCATTGTGCAAGGAAGAACGTGCCGTGGATAATGTCATACGGTATGCCATTGCGATTCCGCAGGAAGCGGTTTTCCGGCAGGCCGAGGAGTTTGGCTTCTTCGTTGCACAGCAGCAGGACATTCGGATCTTCAAACGGTTCGACGGCCTGAATGAAACCACCCACAATAGCCTGCATGCTCGCCAAGCTGCCGTCGATCTCCTTGACATACGGATCTTTGGTGGGTTCCACGACCAGAATGCGCATGGGATCATCGCTCATAGTTATCCTTCTCCTTTCCGCGGCGGTTGTGATTGTAGTCGCCAATGTCTGTGATTGTCACATATTCCCCAATCAGGCACAGGGCTTCGCCGTAGCTGTGGCACTCGCCGCTGAAAATGCGGTGGGTGAGTTCCTTTGCCTGATCCCGCAGACCAGCTTCGCGCAGCGTCCTCGCCGCAATGCCGACAAGGTTAAAAATATTGCCGTCCTGCCCGATGAGCGGACAAGGTGGCTTTTCAACATTCAAATTCTTTTCTTCGTCCATACTTTCCCCTCCGTGTAATAAAGTTGGTTTCATTTGTATATAATAAAATCGTTTGTATTCATTTGCTTGCAAATGACGTTGCTTTGCGTTATAATCCATATAGAACATCATGCAAGGAGGATTGTTTATGGCAAGTTCATTGGTTCAGTTCCGCACAGAAGACACATCCAGAATCAAAGCCGCCAGCATCTGTGAACAGCTTGGAATCGACCTGCCGACGTATCTGCGCGCCTGTATTGCTCGCTTGATTCAGGAAAACGGCATTCCGTTCAGCATGAAGCTGGAACCGAAACCCGAAAACAAGGGTCTTCAGGCCATGAAGGAAGCCAGCCGCATTGCCGCTGAAAACGGAATCGCAGATCTGTCGCTCGACGAGATCAACGCAGAAATCGCCGCAGCCAGAAGCCATTGAGACGAGATGCAGTATTACGCAGTCATTGACACGAATGTCATCGTATCCGCCATGCTGAAATGGGATTCTATTCCCGGAAGCATTTTGGAGTTGGCACTCGATGGACCAATCACGCCTGTATTGAACCACGAAATTCTGGAAGAGTACCGGCAGGTGCTTCTGCGTCCAAAGTTTCATCTGACGGAGCGTATCGTCGGTGATCTTTTGGACAATATCAGCGCCCGTGCTGTTTTTGCAGACGCACACAAGCTCATGCTGGAGCTGCCTGACCCAAAAGATGTGGTATTTTATGAAGTGACAATGGAGCAGCGCAAAACAGAGGACACCTATCTGGTGACAGGCAATCTGAAGCATTTTCCTTCCGAACACTTTGTCGTGACGCCTCGCCAGATGCTGGACATCATTGTGAATAACGAGAAATAGACCCGGCGCGTCTGCTGTGATGGCAGACGCGCTTTATCGTTCCTGATTCTGCTGTTTTTTCTGCGATGCCTTTGCCTGCACCTTCTTCGGATACGGTTCAATGCCGCATTCCTTGAGGCAGTTCTTGAATGCATACTTGAGGCAGCCAACCGGCAGACCGTTCTGCTCGTAGCCCGCCTTGATACCGAGATAGTAGTCTCTCGGCGGCAGGGACGGTTTCAGGTGCAGTTCGGGGTTCATAATATAAGCCATGACCGGGACGCGCTGCCCATCAAACGTCCGCACCTCCAGCGTCTGCTTGATGTACAGACGCGGATAGCCTTCATAGCGGTCGAGCGATGCTTCACATTTGTCAGTTAACTCCCACAAAAGGCCGTAGACACAAGCACCTTCCTTGGGTTCGACCGTCGCAACGCCGCTGCCGCGAAAGCGAAGATCATAATTGTCCAGCACAGCCTGTCCGTAGACGGTCGCATCCGGGCAGCGGTACTGCATCTGGTCCAGATTGATATTGCTGCCATAGGCAAAATACAGCGATTTCTCCATCATCATTCCTCCAGCAGCTCCAGCGCACCGATCTCACCCAGCACATGAATGAGCGCGGCTGCGCGTTCTTCCGTGCCGCCCTCTGGCAGCTCACAAGGCTGCTCCGTCATGCGGCGGATCGTGTTCTGCATATAACGGATATATCCTTCCGTGCCGTCGAACGTGCCTGCATCAAAATGTAAGGCACGGAGCTGGGCTAAAATTTCGATGGGCGTACCCTCGTATGTAGATTCTTCAATACAAATTCTCATTCGGTCACCTCTCCTGTTCCTGCTGAGATGTTCGGTTTTTGTGGCTGCTTGCATAGCAGTCCTTGTCATATCGCCAAGCACGGTCGCCCTCCAGATTGGCAAGCAGATGATCGCGTGTGTTCTTGAATTCATCGCCGTTCAGCCCCATCCGCACGAGCCAGACACGGAACGTGAACAATTCATTGTCGCTTACCGTCTTGCGCATGACGCTGGTGCGCTGGGCGATGGCCTGCGCAGACATGGCAAGACACAGATTGACGTAGGCTTTTGCGCGACCGGCGTGCAGCGTAGAATTGAAGCAGCGCCATTCAATGGTGCCGCGGTAAAAGACAGAGTGAAGATTCAGCGCGTAATAGCGCGTCCAGTTGTAATGCTCGTGCGCAGAAATGCAGCCTTCGTACCAGATGTTTTCCAACTGCGTCAAATCTCTCGTTGGTTCATTGGACAGCCGCCTTGCCCGCTGCAGCATGGGTTCGCGCACGCGCTGACACCAGCGGTTGACACGGGCAGGGTTTGTCTTGAGTGCCTTGAACAGCAGATCCTCTTTGGAATACATGATACTGAGCAGGTTCTTGAGACTCTGGCGGTTATGATTGGATGCGTCCACATGGACGTGCATCCCGCAGGAGTCGTTGACTTTTCCGCCTGCCTGCCGGATACGGCGCACACACTCCTGGAATTTCTCCATTTCCTCATAGGTGAGCTTCGGCGTTACCATCTCCACGCGATATTCCGGATCGGTCGTTCTGCGATAGTGCCCATCGTCGTTCCACTCTGCGCGGATGCTGCCATCGCTCATGATGCGCCACTGCTTGCCCTCCCGATCCGGTACATACCAGCTATCATAATTATCATAGCTGCGCTGCGGCGTTGTTCCAAAATACGCGCCAAGCGCCTCTGCCGCTTCTGCTCGCGTGATGCCGGTCAGCTCGATTTCCACGCCGAAGCATTGATCTTTGATGCCAATCATCGCTGCTCACAGTCCTGAAGGAAGATCATGTTTACTACATCGTAGGGCATACGTCACGTCCTTCCTCTTTATCATGTAGTTCCGTATCTGCTGCGCGGATGCGGCGGCCAATGGCTTCTATGACTGTCACGGTCACGCTGTTGCCAGCTTGCTTATACGCCTGCGCATCGGAGTTGATGGCGAGGATCTTATCAATCTGATCCTCGCTGAACCCTTGCAGGCGAAAACACTCCCGCGGCATCAGCCTGCGGACTCTGCCGCCGCGCAGGACAATGCCGTGTGTGTTCGCCGTGTCCACCGTATGGGCAACGCCCGCAAACACACGGCCGCGGCGCGTATTGCTGCCCGCGAAACCGAGGTCGATGGAATCGCCTTCATGCGCTTCCTTGTAGCCTTTCTTCGTTGCTTCCTTAATGTAGAGAACGCCGGAATTTTGCCCTTTGAAGTTGGTAAGGGAGCCGTCCTGCCGGGTATGCAAACATCTGGCGTTCTGCGTGATCTTCGGATCACCTTTCGTCAGATCTACAAAGTAGAGTCCTGACTGTCTGCTGGTGTCCTGTGTGCAGGCGATTCCGGCAGAATCATAGACTCGTTTGCCCAGCCGTCCATGGACGATCTGTACAAGAGCTTTTGCATCTGCTCCAAAGACAGGAAGTATTTTTCCGGCGCATCGGGGATCAAGATATCCGATAAGGAACAGCCGCCGTCTTGATTGAGGGACTCCAAAATGTTTGCTGTTAAGCACAGTCCATTCGACATGATACCCCAGGTCATAAAGCGTGGAGAGGATGACGCCAAACGTCCGGCCTCGGTCATGCGAAAGCAATCCTGGAACGTTTTCAAAGAAAAGATACGACGGTCGCTTTTCTTTAACCACTCTGGCCAGTTCAAAGAAGAGAGTACCTCTTGCATCTTCAAATCCTTTCCTCCTGCCAGCTGTAGAAAACGCCTGGTTATCCTGAATTCGGGATAATCATAACATATCTCTATCTGGAGCAGCTGCGCTTCGGCGACGAGCTTCATGTTGAACTGGACATTGCCGAGACGGACTTTTACTTACCCGCGCTGACGTTCAGTCGCTTGTCGAAAACGCCGTGAAATGGGGCGTCGGACGCAAAGAGGATGGCGGCACGGTGACGCTTATGACCAGAAAAACGCCGCTTGGCGCGGAAATCACCGTGTCGGACGACGGCGTGGGCTTTGACCCGGAGCAGCCGCCGCAGGACGGAAAGGAACACGTGGGACTTCAGCTCGTCCGCGGCCGCTTACAGATGGTCTGCGGTGCAAAGCTGACGACGCAGAGCAAAATCGGGCAAGGCACGCTCATGCGGGTGCTGATTCCGTACAGCTGTGATGAAACCGCAGGCTCTTTCACGCAAACGAAGGCACCGTCTCACTGAATGCACAGATCTGACCCTTTACAAATTGGCCCGGCAAAAAAGCAACGGACGCTGCACAAAAAGTATACGCTCTGTATATATACAAAAGATATGTATGGACCGGCCCGCACGAGAGGCTGCCGCTTTTGCGAAAAATTACACGGTTTGCGCGGAATTGTGCAAACCGCCGCTTTTCTGGACGCTTGTACCAACAGAGTTGTGCGGTTTTTTATTCAGTTTCTCTTGACAATATGCATTCTACGTGTATAATTATGAGCATACAAAATAACACGCACGACGCACACGCGTCACAGGAGGAACTGAACATGAAAAAGTATCTTGCACTGCTGCTTGCAGCCATTATGGCGCTGAGCCTTGCGGCCTGCGCTTCCACCGCAAAGACTGAGGACGCCGTTTCCACTTCCGGCAAGCTGACCATGGCGACTGAGGCCACCTTCCCGCCGTATGAATACTATGACGGCGACGCCATCGTCGGCATCGATGTCGAAGTCGCGCAGGCCATCGCCGACAAGCTCGGCATGGAGCTGGAAGTCACCGACATCGCATTCGACTCCATCATCCCCGGCGTGCAGACCGGCAAGTATGACATGGGCATGGCCGGTATGACCGTGACTGACGAGCGTAAGGAGCAGGTCAACTTCTCCGATTCCTACGCCACGGGCGTGCAGGTCGTCATCGTCAAGGACGACAGCCCCATCACCTCGGTCGACGATCTGTTCGCGGACGGCGCCAGCACCGTCGTCGGCACGCAGGCGGGCACCACGGGCTTTATCTATGCCACGTCCGACATTGAAGATGCCGGTCTCGGCACTGTCAAGTCCTTCGGCAAGACGACCGACGCCGTTGAAGCGCTGAAGAACGGTCAGGTCGACTGCGTCATCCTCGACAACGAGCCTGCAAAGGCGCTGGTCGCGGCCAACGAGGGTCTGCACATCCTCGACACCGAATATGCCGTTGAGGACTACGCCATCGCCATCGCCAAGGAAAACACCGACCTGCTGGAAAAGGTTAACAAGGCGCTGGCCGAGCTGACTGCCGACGGCACGCTCCAGTCCATCGTCGACAAGTACATCAAGTAATCCAATTGAATCTGTATCTTCGCAACGGGACGGAGCGATGCTCCGCCCCGCTGCTTCGCACTATACGACTTTATAGAAAAGAGGGAGCGCTTCGCCCATGACAGAATGGTTTCGGGAATGGATCGCAAAGGTCGCAAAGGACTTTGTCACCTGCTTCATCACCAAGGATCGCTGGAAATATATCGTAAAGGGTCTGGGCAATACGCTCCAGATCGCGCTGGCCGCCGTGCTTTTGGGTATCCTGATTGGCACAATCGTCGCCATTATCCGCTCGACACATGACAAGACGCATGAAACCATGCGTCCCGGCCCCGGCCGGACGCTTCTGAACATCGCAAACTGGATCTGCAAAGTCTATCTGACCGTCATCCGCGGTACACCTGCAATGATCCAGATTCTCATCATGTTCTTCGTCGTCTTCTCCACCGCGCGCAACGGTACGCCCGTCGCCATGCTGACATTCGGCATCAACTCCGGCGCTTACGTCGCTGAGATCATCCGCGGCGGCATCATGGCCGTCGACGAAGGACAGAACGAGGCGGGCCGATCGCTCGGCCTTAACTTTGCGCAGACCATGCTCTATATCATCATTCCGCAGGCGCTCAAAAACGTGCTGCCCGCGCTGGCGAACGAGTTTATCGTGCTGCTGAAGGAAACGTCCGTCGCCTGCTATGTGGCCGTCAACGATCTGACCAAGGGCGGCGAGATCATCCGCTCGCAGACGTACATTCAGGCCATGCCTCTGCTGATCGTCGCAGCCTTGTATCTCATCATGGTCGTATTCTTCTCGCATCTGGTAAGCAAGCTGGAAAGGAGGCTGCGCAGCAGTGACCACTGACGTTCTGATCCAGGTTCAGGATCTGAAAAAGCATTTTACCGGCACGTCCGCCATCAAGGCGCTCGACGGCGTTTCGGTCGATATCAAAAAGGGTGAAGTCGTGGTCGTCATCGGCCCGTCCGGCTCCGGCAAGTCCACGTTCCTGCGCTGCCTCAACCTGCTGGAGGTTCCGACGGGCGGACAGATTCTCTTTAACGGCGTCGATATCACCGATAAGAGCTGCAATATTAACCTCCACCGCCAGAAGATGGGCATGGTGTTTCAGCATTTCAATCTCTTCCCGCATATGACCATCCTGCGCAACATGACCCTTGCGCCCGTAAAGCTCCTGCATAAATCGCAGGAGGAAGCGGACGCGCAGGCGCTGAAGCTGCTGCAGCGCGTCGGTCTCGGCGACCGCGGGAACGCGTACCCCGCGCAGCTGTCCGGTGGACAGAAGCAGCGCGTGGCCATCGTCCGCGCGCTCATGATGGAGCCGGAGGTCATGCTCTTCGACGAGCCGACGAGCGCGCTCGACCCGGAGATGGTCGGCGAGGTTCTGGAGGTCATGAAGGAACTGGCGCACGACGGCATGACGATGGTCGTCGTCACGCACGAGATGGGCTTCGCCCGCGAGGTCGGCAGCCGCGTGCTGTTCATGGCCGACGGTAAGCTCGTCGAGCAGGGAACACCTGAGCAGATTTTTGAGCACCCCCAGAATCCCCGTCTGCAGGATTTCTTGGGGAAGGTCCTGTAAAAAGTCCGGCCCGCTGCAAAAAAGCAGCGGGCCGGTTTTGTATGAAGCACGGGCGCGGGAGCGCCCCAAGGCATCCCCGGAGAAAGGCTTCGATGTGCGCACGCGTTCATGCCTCCCGATCGTCGCGGATGAACATGAGGATGAAGCTGACAAGCAGCAATCCGCAGCAGATCCAGATGGCGCGGATGTCAGTGAACTCCGTCACGAGACTGCCGAGGCCTGCGCCTGCGGCGAAGACCTGACCGCGGCTGATGTAGGTATAGGCGTCCTGAAAGCCGCCGGAGAGCGTGACGAAGACCGCTGCGCGGAAGGTATCGGACATCTGCCCGTGAAAATGATGACTGTGCTGCATACCGCACCTCGTTTGAGTTAGACTTGCGCCGCAAGTCCGGCGCAAACGACCCATATTACATGCGATAACCGAAAAAAAGTAAACCCTTTCTGCAAAAAACGCTTGACTCGCACTCGCCGAAAAGAACGTGTTTGAGGGCGACGTGACAGGATAAGGATGGATCTGAAAAATTCGTGACCGAGATCACCATCCCGGTGCGCCCGGCCGGATAGACGGAAAATTTTTGCCAGGGGTGTTGTTTTATGCCGGGTTTCGTTGTATACTGGGAGTCAGAATAACAGCGGAAAAACCGCATAATGGAGGTAAGATACCATGTTTACAAAGCTGATCGACGCACTGAAGGCTACCCGCCGCACCATCGTCTTTACCGAAGGCCCCGACGCCCGTATTCTCGAAGCGGCTGACCGCCTCATCAAGGACGATCTGATGAACGTCATCCTCATCGGCAATGTCGACGAGGTCAAGGCCGCAGCCGAAAAGGGCGGCTTCGACATTGCCAAGGCCGAGATCATCGATCCGGCCACCTATGCCGGCATGGACGAGATGGTCGCAAAGATGGTCGAGCTGCGCAAGGGCAAGATGTCCGAGGAAGACTGCCGCAAGGCACTCGCCAAGGGCAATTATTTCGGCACCATGCTCGTCAAGATGGGCAAGGCCGACGCACTGCTCGGCGGCGCGACCTATTCCACTGCCGACACTGTCCGTCCGGCGCTGCAGCTCGTCAAGACGAAGAAGGGCGCGCATCTGGTGTCCTCCTCCTTCATCCTCTTCCGCAAGGACAAGGACGGCAATGACGAGAAGTACTGCATGGGCGACTGCGCCATCAACATCGACTATCAGGATACCGTCGACAAGGCGACCGGCGAGGTGACCTTCACGGCAGCGCAGAAGCTGGCTGAGGTCGCGGTCGAGTCTGCCCGCACGGCAGAGTTCTTCGGCATCGACCCGAAGGTCGCGCTCCTGTCCTTCTCCACGAAGGGCTCCGGCAAGGGCGGCACGGTCCAGCTCAGCCACGACGCCACCATCGAGGCGCAGAAGCTTGCACCCGAGCTGGCCATCGACGGCGAAATGCAGTTTGACGCGGCCGTCTCCCCGGTCGTCGGCCAGCTGAAGTTCCCCGGCAGCAAGGTAGCAGGCTATGCCAACACGTTCATCTTCCCGTGCATCGAAGCCGGCAACATCGGCTACAAGATCGCCCAGCGCCTCGGCGGCTTTGAGGCCTATGGCCCTATCCTGCAGGGCCTGAACGCCCCTATCAACGACCTCTCCCGCGGCTGCAACGCCGACGAGGTCTACAAGATGGCCATCATCACCGCTGGTATGGCATAACAGGTCACTCACGCGACCACCTGAAAAACTTCGTGGGGATACTGCCGCAAGGCAGCATCCCCACATCTTTGCCTTGGAGTATTATTTCTTATGAAACTGACTGATTATCTGGGCGATAAGCCCTTCTGGCGCGTGACCGTGAAGCTGGCGGTCCCGGTCGCGCTGCAAAACGTATTGACAAGCTCGTTCCAGCTGGTCGACACACTGATGGTGTCGCAGCTGGGCGACGTGACGCTCTCCGCCGTCGGCATGGCGGCCCAGTGGGGCTGGCTGTGCGGCCTTCTGGGCTTTGGCCTGTGCTCGGGCATGAGCGTGTTTATCTCGCAATATTGGGGCGTCAAGGATCTCAAGGGCATCCGGCGCGTGATGGGCATCGGCCTGATGCTGGCGATGCTCGTTTCGCTCGGCTTTCTGGCCGTCGCGCTGGCGGCGCCCACATGGGTGCTGGGCCTGTTCAATCAAGACCCCGCCGTCGTGGAAACCGGCTGCCGGTATCTGCGCATCGTCTGCTTCTCCTATCCTGCCGTCGCGCTGACGTATCTGCTGTCCAACGTCCTGCGCGGTACAGAGCGCGTCCGCCTGCCGCTCTATGTCTCTATCGTCACGACCATCGCCAACGCCTTTGCGGACTATGGCCTGATCTTCGGCGCGTTCGGCCTGCCGCGGCTCGGCGTAGAGGGCGCGGCCATCGCAACGTGCATTTCGTCCTGGCTGGGGCCGGTGCTGATTCTGATCTTCTCTGCGTTTGAGAAAAACCTGCTGGTCGGCCCGGTGCGGGAGCTGCTTGACTTCAACCTGAAGCAGCTCGGCGAGTTCTGTGCCCGCGCACTGCCCGTCATGTCGAACGAAGGCCTGTGGGCGCTCGGTATGCTCATGCTCAACCGCATTTATGCCAACATGGGCTATGAATATTACGCGGGCATGACCATCTTTAAGACGTTTTCCGAGCTGGCCTTCGCGTTCTATGTCGGCCTCGGCAACGCCTGCGTCATCATGGTCGGCAAATCCATCGGCAGCGGCAAAATTCAGCGCGGCGTGTCCGACGCCCGGCGCTTTTCCGTGCTGGTGCCGCTGATGGGCCTCGTTGTGGGCCTGACGATGATCGCCGCGCGACACCCGCTCGTGTCCCTGTTCGCCATGGGCGACAATCTTTCGGCCACGACCATCTCAACGGCCTACGCCGTGACGATCTTCTGCTCGCTGGAATACTGCTTCCGCAATATCTCCTATGTGCAGGTCGTGGGCGTGTTCCGCTCCGGCGGCGATACGCTGACGGGCATGATCTTCGACCTTGCAAGTCTCTGGGTCGTCGCCATCCCGCTGGCGCTGCTGGGTACGCGGGTGCTGCATGTGTCGTTCCTCGGCGTCGTGATCCTCGCGTATCTGGGCGAGGACATCCCGAAGAGCATCCTGTGTCTGCTCCACTTCAGATCCATGCGCTGGCTCAAGCCCGTCACCGAAGAGGGACGCGCGGGGCTGAAGGCGTATAGAGAGGAAGAATAACCGCCGTACCAAAGGCTCCCCTTGTTCCAAAGGGGAGCCTTTGCCGCTTCATAGAAGATGGGGATGCTGCAGCGCACTGCCGGCTCTGCCTGCTTTTCCCTGCCCATGTCCCGACTGTATCCGCGCGGCGAATCTGCCACACTAAGGGCAGAACTTTCGGAAGAGGGGATGCAGATGAAAAAACAGCTGCGGGGGCTTTTCTGCGCAGCGGCGCTGGCAGCGGTGCTGGCGCTTCCTGCGCGGGCAGCGGAGCAGACGCACCGCGCCTATCTTTGCGGCTACCCGGATGGAAGCATCCAGCCGGGTGCGCCCGTCACGCGGGCGCAGCTTGCCTGCGCGCTCGTGCGGCTGGCGGAGGAGCCGCTGCCGGAGCCGGAGCGCGTGACATTTTTTGATGTGCCGGGCGACCACTGGGCCTGCGTGCAGATCGGGAAGCTCACGGGCCTGGGCCTGCTGCCGTTCGGAGACGGCGGCTGGTTCCTGCCGTCTGCCGCAGTCAGCTGGCGGGAGCTGTGCGGCGTGCTGGATACGCTGGCGGACTCGGAGACGGGGCGCGAGATATTTCCGGCGCTGACTGGTGCGTGGGAAGAGAAAACGGTTTTTGAAGCGGGGCAGGGGAGCGCCGCAGGCAGCGCGGCGGTCAGCCGGGCGGAGCTTGCGCGCGCAATGAACAGTTTGCTCTCCCGCAGTCCGGACAGGGAAGATGCGCAGCTGCGTGCCGCCGCGTGGTATTGGGACAATCAGGACGAGACGGCGTGGTATTACGCCGATCTGATCGAGGCGTCGGTCGACCATACCTGCTGCGTACCGGCTGCGGCGGAGCAGTGGACGGGCATCGGCTAGATATTGTTCCGCAATCGCAAACGGCGTGCAAAATGCTCAAAAATGGGGCGCGAAGTTTGTAAAAAATGGCGGGCAGAAAATTTGACAGGAGCATTGAAATTTTTTTGCCCGCCCTTTATAATGAAACTACAATCTAAGATTGGTAGCTGTAAGGAAGTGTTTCGCACACGGGCTGCAACTATCACTCGGCTTGCACGGCAGAGTGTTTCAGATGAAGATCTGAAGCACTTTTGTTATATGCACCGGTGAGCATCACGAAAAGGAGGAACCCCCATGAACTTACTCACAAACGGACGCGTCATCACCCGCGACGAGGGCGGCAAGGGCTATTACGAAAAAGGCGCCGTCGCCTATGAAGGCACCAAAATCGTCGAGGTCGGCGAAGAAGCCGCGCTGCGCGCAAAATACCCGCAGGCCGAGATCATCGACGCCAAGGGCGGCGTTATCATGCCCGCATTCATCAACGCGCACACCCACATCTATTCCGCGCTGGCACGCGGCCTGTCCATCGTCGGCAACAATCCCACGAACTTCTATGAGGTCCTCGACGGTACGTGGTGGGCCATGGACCGCAAGCTGACGCTCGAAGGCTCCCGCGCCTCCGCAGATGCCCTGTACATCGACTGCATCAAGCAGGGCGTCACGACCATTTTCGACCATCACGCGGCCTACTGCGAGATCCCCGGCTCCCTGTTCCAGATCGGCGAGAGCGCCAAGAAATTCGGCATCCGCTCCTGTCTGTGCTACGAGGTCTCCGACCGTGACGGCGAGGAAAAGTGCCTGCAGGCCATCAAGGAGAACGCCGACTGGATCACCTACTGCGAGCAGCAAAAGGACCCGATGCTCGCCGCCATGTTCGGCGGCCACGCGCTGTTCACCATCTCCGACAAGACCTTCGACCGCATGGTCGAGGCCAATAACGGCCGCACCGGCTATCACATCCACGTCTCCGAGGGCATGAACGACGTCTATGACAGCCTGCAGAACTACGGCCGCCGCCCCGTGCAGCGCCTGCACGACCACGGCATCCTGGGCGACAAGACCATCCTCGGCCACTGCATCCATGTGAACCCGGCTGAGATCGAACTCATCCAGAACACCCACACCATGGTCGTCAACAACCCCGAATCCAATATGTCCAACGCCGTCGGCGTCTGCCCGGTGCTGCCGCTTTCCAAGGCAGGCATCCTGCTCGGCCTCGGCACCGACGCATGGACGAACGACATGATCGAATCGCTCAAGGCCGCGCTCTGCGTCCAGCGCCTGAACGCCTGCCTGCCGAACGTCGCCTGGTGCGAAGTGACCGGCATGCTGTTTAAGAACAACGCGAAGATCGGCGCAAAGTATTTCCCAGACGAGCTGGGCGTTCTCAAGGCCGGTACCGCCGCCGATATCATCGTCATGGATTACAAGCCGTACACCCCGTTCTCGGACGAGAATATCGATGGCCATATCCTCTTCGGCATGACCGGCAAGCTCTGCCGCACGACCATTGCCAACGGCAAGCTTCTGATGAAGGACCGCGAACTCATCGGCATCGACGAGGAAGCCGAAAACGCGCATATCCTCGAAGCCGCCAAGAAGCTCTGGGGCGCACTGAACCACAGAGAATATTAAGCCACTTCTGCGTTTTGTAGGGGCCGATGCCCACATCGGCCCGTGCAGAATATGCCCGTTTTTACGGAAATCTACGGCGAATTCGCAACTTCTCAATGGGCCGATGTGGGCATCGGCCCCTACAGTGAAGAACAGGAGGGTTCCCAATGTACGAAACCACCCGTCAGAGAGTCTGTAAGTGGCTCCTGCTTGCCGTACTTGTGTTCTCCACGCTCGACGCCGCGCTGTTTGCCCTCTTCGACATCGGAATGGAGCGGCGCGGCCTGCGCTGTCTCAATTCGTTCTTTGAGTATTATCTGCCGGAGCTGTTTCCGGGGAAGCTGACCGTGTATATTGCCGCGTTTGCCGGGCTGGCCGCGCTGGCCGGCTGGGTCCTGCTGCTCTGCGGAAAACGTGCGGGAGTAACCGTAATCTTTGCCGTTTCAGTCCTTCCGTTTTTCAAAAGTATTCTGATCTTCCTGACCAGCATTCTGGCCCTGTTCAGCGCAGCGGATCTCGGCGCGCAGGCGCTGGCATTCGCAAAGGATTTCGTGACATTCGTCACAGCCGGACTGCCCATCGTATTGATGCTTTTCTGGAAGGGCCGCGGCTATTAAAAATTAGGAGGTAATCACATGTCTGAAAAAATGTATCCGATCCCGTTCAAGTCTCTGATGAACTGGATCGTCACCGAATACGCCCGCGAGGGTGAGATCTTCGGCGTGCATACGCCGTATTATGCCACCGGCAAGACGCTCCCCATCTTCGGCGAGACGATCGAGACACCGTTCGGCCCGGCAGCAGGCCCCAACAGCCAGCTGGCGCAGAACATCATCGCCGCCTATTTTGCAGGCGCCCGCTTCTTCGAGGTCAAGACCGTGCAGAAGATGGACGGCGAAGAGCTGGCCTGCTGCGTGCCGCGTCCGTGTATTCTGGCTGCCGACGAGGGCTATAACCAGGAATGGTCGACCGAGCTCGAAGTCCCGCAGGCGCAGAACGAGTATATCAAGGCCTGGTGCGCGCTCAAAGTCCTGTCCAAGGTCTACGGCCTCGGCTCCCCGGACGGCTTCGTGTTCAATATGTCCGTCGGCTACGATCTCGAGGGCATCAAGGGCGAAAAGGTCAACAGCTACATCGACAACATGATGGACGCGTTGAACACCGCGCAGTTCAAGGAATGCCTTGCCGTCCTGACCGAACTGTTCCCGGAGGAAAAGGACTTCATCGCCGCCATCTCCCCGCGCGTCAGCCGCAGCGTCACGGTTTCCACGCTCCATGGCTGTCCTCCGCAGGAGATCGAGCGCATCGCGTCCTATCTCCTGACCGAAAAGGGCCTGCACACCTTCGTCAAGTGCAACCCGACCATCCTCGGCTACAAGACCGCCCGCACCATCCTCGACTCCATGGGCTATGACTACATCGTCTTCGACGAGCACCACTTCAACGAGGATCTGCAGTGGGCCGATGCCGTGCCGATGTTCGAGCGTCTGCAGGCGCTGGCAGACTCCAGGGGCCTGGAATTCGGCCTCAAGCTCTCCAACACCTTCCCCGTCGACACCACCCGGAACGAGCTGCCCGGCACCGAAATGTATATGTCCGGCCGCAGCCTCTTCCCGCTGACCATTGAGATGTGCAGCCGTATCAGCCGTCAGTTTAACGGCAAAATGCGCATTTCCTTCGCGGGCGGCGCGGAATTCTTCAACTGCGACAAGCTGTTTGCCGCAGGCATCTGGCCCATCACCGTCGCGACCACCATCCTGAAGCCCGGCGGATACAACCGTCTGGCCCAGATGGTCGAAAAGACGGAAAAGCTGCCGTATCACGCGTTCAATGGCACGGATTCCGCCGCGATCAGCGATATGTCCGCCGCCAGCCACAGCAACTTCCATCACCTCAAGCCCATCAAGCCCCTGCCTGCCCGCAAGAGTGAGGACAAGGTGCCCCTCATCGACTGCTTCACCGCACCCTGCAAGGGCGACTGCCCCATCCATCAGGACATTCCGGAGTACATGGAGCTTGTCCGCCGCGGACTGTACGGCCCGGCGCTGAAGCTGATCACGGAAAAGAACCCGCTGCCGTTCCTGACCGGCACGATCTGCGCGCACCGCTGCCAGAACAAGTGCTCGCGCAACTTCTATGACGAATCCGTCCACATCCGCGACACCAAGCTCGTCGCAGCGGAGCACGGCTACGGCGCGCTCATGGCGTCCATGAAGCCGACCGCGAAGCTGCCCGGCAAGAAGGCCGCGATCATCGGCGGCGGCCCGACCGGCATTGCAGCTGCCTACTTCCTCGCCCGCGGCGGCGTGGAAACCACGATCTTCGAGCGCGAAGCGAAGCTCGGCGGCGTGCCGCGCTATGTCATTCCCGCGTTCCGCATCTCCGACGAAGCGCTTGACAAGGATGTTGCGCTCATGGAGCGCCTTGGCGTCGAAGTCAAGTGCGGCGCACCGGCTCCGAGCGTGGAAGCGCTCAAGAAGCTGGGCTACACCCACATCCTGATGGCCACCGGCGCATGGCAGGCGGGCGAACTCGGCATCCCCGGCAATGTCAAGGGCGTCATCGGCTGGATGAAGGAAATGAAGCAGCAGGTCAAGCCGTGCCTTGAGGGCCATGTGGTCGTCGTCGGCGCTGGCAACACCGCCATGGACGCAGCCCGCGTCGCCAAGCGCATGGGCGCGGCCTCCTCCACCATCGTCTACCGCCGCACGAAGAAGGAAATGCCCGCCGATGAGCATGAGCTGAAGCTTGCCATCGACGAGGGCGTGAAGCTGGTCGAGCTGGCGGCTCCCGTCGAGCAGAAGGACGGCAAGCTGGTCTGCAATCAGATGAAGCTCGGCGAGCCCGATGCATCCGGCCGCCGCAGCCCCGTCGCCACCGGCGAAACGTTTGAGATTCCGTGCGATCTCGTGATCTCCGCCATTGGCGAGAAGGTCGACGCGAAGCTCATGGCCGAAAACGGCATCGAAATGGGCCGCAAGGGCCCGGCCTTCCAGACCAACGTGGAAAACGTCTGGTCGGCAGGCGATGCGCACCGCGGCCCGGCCACCGTCGTCGAGGGCATTGCGGACGCCGCCGCGTTTGCGGAGGCCGTCATCGGCAAGGCGCACACATATGAGATTCCCGAGCAGGCTTATCCTGCCAAGGCTGATGCGATTGCCAAGAAGGGCATCCTGAAGATGGCCTCCTGCGCCTGCTGTGAGGGCGGACGCTGCCTCGACTGCAATACCGTCTGCGAAAACTGCGTCGATTCCTGCCCGAACCGCGCGAACGTCGTGGTCAAGCTGGCCGATGGCCGCCATGAGATCGTCCACGTCGACAAGATGTGCAACGAGTGCGGCAACTGCACGCAGTTCTGCCCGTATGCCTCCGAGCCGTGCCACGACAAGTTCACGCTCTTCCAGACCGAAAAGGACATGAACGAGAGCGAGAACAGGGGAGTCCTGTTCCTCGGCGGCGACAAGATCCGCGTCCGTCTGGAAAAAGACGAGGTGCTCGACCTGTCCCAGCCGAACGAACTGCCGCAGGATATTGAGACTCTGATCCTTACCCTCCGCGGCAAATACAGCTACCTCTACACTGAATAATAAGACAAACGTAAAAGCCTCCCCTTGCCGTGCTCCGCACGGTAAGGGGAGGCGTCATTTTCGAGGAAAATGACGGAGGGGATTTGCAGCGTTCGAATCCCTTCAGTCAGCTTCCCTTGCGCCCAAGGGAAGCCTTTGTTGGGGCGCAAACCTCTGGATTGACAAAAAATGAAGTGTGATATATAATCGACAATACGCATTGACCGATTTCCATGCAAAATGAAACAGCGCCGGCTGCCGGACACGAAGATGGCTTGCGCTGCATGTTTATCAGGAGTTATGAGAATGAAACAGATCGTTGTATACGTCCATGGAAAGGGCGGTTCTGCGGAGGAAGCGGAGCATTACAGCGCTCTCTTCCCGGACAGCGAGGTGCTCGGCTTTGACTACCGCGCGCAGACCCCGTGGGAGGCCAGAGAAGAATTTCCCCGGTTTTTTGCCGCCCAGCGCGCACGCTGCGGGCGGCTCACGCTGATTGCGAACAGCATCGGCGCGTATTTTTCGCTGCTGTCGCTGGATGAAACGCTGGTCGACGCGGCGTATCTGATCTCCCCGGTCGTGGACATGGAAAAGCTGATTGGCAGGATGATGACGTGGGCGAACGTGACCGAGCGGGAGCTTGCGGAACGGCAGGAGATCCCCACGACGTTCGGAGAAACGCTCTCATGGCGGTATCTGTGCGATGTGCGTGAGCATCCGGTCACGTGGCGCGTCCCGACGCGCATTCTGTACGGGGAGCGGGACGAGCTGACCGACATGCGGACCATTACGGAGTTTGCGGAGAAGAGCGGCGCAGCCCTGACCGTTATGTCGGGCGGCGAGCACTGGTTCCACACGGATGAACAGCTGCGGTTTCTGGACCGGTGGATCTCGGCATGATGGAGACAGAACGCCTGCGCCTGCTGGATACGTTTACGGACGGGGAAGGGGAGCAGACCACCGTATACGGCAGCAGACGGGCGGAATGGCGTGCGCTATGCTGAAACCTGCGGCGTTCGGATTTTTGCGTGTTTTGCAGAAATTACCTTGATTTTCTGCTGTCTCCGTAGTATAGTATGTCAAAATACATGCTTTGTGTTCAGGAGGTCCGGCTATGGCACTCAAAGAGAATTACCGGGAATTGCTGATCGACGCGGTCGTCCGCGTTGCTGCGCGCGAGGGGCTTGACCGCACAACGACCAAGCTGATCGCGGCGGAGGTTCCGTGCAATGAGGTCTATATCTACCGGAATTTCGGCAGCAAGGACGCGCTGCTTCAGGCCGCGTTCAGCCGCACTGACCTGCGCTTCGTGCAGACGGTTCTGAAAAATCTGGACGTGATGGACGCGCCCGGCCAGCCGCTGGAGCAGCGCTGCCGCGCGCTGTGGGAGCCGGTGTGGCGCTTTTGCCTGGCCCAGCCGGACGACATTCGGTTCTATCTGCGCTATTATTATTCCGCGCAGTTCCTTGCCAGCGCCCACGAGCTGCACCACCGCAATTACCAGCAGCTTCAGGCCCGTCTCAGCCGCTACTTCATCTCCTCGCACGACAGCTGGCTGCTGATGGCGCATATATTTGAGACGATCCTCAGCTTTGTCTCGCACGTGCTCTGCGGCGATCTGCAGGATACGCCCGAACTGGACGAGCAGGTCTTCAGCCTCATCTTCCGCACGCTGCAGCCCTATATGCTGCCGTAAATATCCGCAAATCTCGAAAAAAACACTTGACTTTTCCGGAACTTCTGCTATAATAAACCTGCAATTTGAGTTGCGGGTGTAGCTCATCCGGTAGAGCGCCACCTTGCCAAGGTGGAGGTAGCGAGTTCGAGCCTCGTCACCCGCTCCAAACGCTGCGAACAGTTTCGTTCGCAGCGTTTTTTTTCGTCTGTTCGGACGCGGACGATCTTCGCACAGGCCCGCCGCGCCGCGGCCCGTATGATCCTTTAGGCTGGCTTTAGGTGCGGCTGCTATCCTAGGGCCAAGGAGGTCATGTTCTGTGCTTGATTCGATCATTACCTCGGAAATAACGCCGGCGATCTTTCTGCTGTGCTCGGCGGCCTCCGTGCTGCCCGGCATCGCTGCAGAGCTTCTACAGCACGATCTTCTGCGTCCGCACGTCGGACAAAGAAGCGCTCTGACGTTTGCGGTTCACAGAAAGTGCCTGTATAATCAAAACAGAACATAAGAGGCGGCGGCGGTATGCGGCTTTTGCTTGCGGAGGACGAGGCAGATCTGGCCGAGGCGCTCGGCGTGTTTTTTGAAAAGAATCATTTTTCGTATCCACGAACCGGGATATCAACGATATGCTCGACCTCATCTGCGAAGGGCCGGACCCCGGCGCGCCTGCCGGGAAGCCGCAGTCCGGCCCGGACGCGGTGCGGTCCATGCAGCAGCCGCAGGAGCCGCCGAAGGGGCCGTTTAATCAGGAAACACAGTATTCCATGCGCTATTTTACCCTGACGCTTGACACGGACGGGCCGCTGGACCGCCTGTTTGACCGCTTCTACCGGCCGGACGCCTCCCGCACCGCTGCGACCGGCGGCTTCGGCATCGGCCTCTCCATCGCCAAGAGCATCGCAGAAGCCCACCACGGCACCATCCGCGCCAGCGTGCAGGAAAACCGCATCACATTTGCCGCAGAGCTGAAATGAGTGCGGGAGCATGATAGATGATCTCGCTCAAAGCTGCCTCTTGCCGCACCGCGCGCGGTAAGGGGCGGTGGTGTAAGACGAACACCCCGTATGTCTGACATACGGGGTGTTTTGCGGATTTACGGAAGTGTTCGGATGCAGTCCTTCAGGAGCTGCATAAATGCTTCGCGGTCGAGCTTCAGCAGCACGAGCGCGTTTTTCTGCTCGAATTTTTTGTCGCTCTGCAGATCGGTGACGGTCTTGCCGAGCGTAAGCTCGGCCTGCGTTTCCACGAAAACGCCCGCCATTTTTCCCTCGAACAGCTCCGGGTGTGCCAGATACAGGACAGGGCAGGAATCATGCTGCGCGACGCCTGTGAGTCCAACGGTCTGCACCGCGCTCCACGCGCAGGCAAACAGCTCGCGTACCAGGCTGCCGCAGCGATTGCCGTATCCGGCCATTTCGTCCCAGTCTGCGGGGCGAAGCTCGGCCTGCATCGTAACGTCAAGACCGCACATGACGAGCGGCACGCCGGATTTGAACACGATCTGCGCCGCGTCCGGGTCGTCGTAAATGTTGAACTCTGCCGCAGGCGTCACATTGCCGCCGACGGCTGCGCCGCCCATCAGGGCGATGGAGTGCAGCAGAGTTTTCAGCTCCGGGTATTTTGTCAGCGCGATGGCCACGTTTGTCAGCGGCCCGGTCGCGACCAGACGCAATTCGCCCGGCATCCGCTTCGCCGCTTCATAGAGTGCGTCCCACGCGGGCGTGGTTTCAGGCGCACAGTCCGGCAGGGGCAGCTCGACATCTCCGAGGCCGTTTTCGCCATGGAACTTGCCGGCCACGTGCGGTTCCCGCACAAGGGGGCGCTCCGCGCCGGGATAGACCGGATAATCGGCGCCCAGCAGATGCACGATGCGCCGTGTGTTCGGGAAGGTGTTGTAGAGGGGGCTGTTGCCCGCCACGGAGGACAGCGCGACGACCGAAAGCTCCGGCAGCGCGTGGGCCAGCATGATCGCAACGGAATCGTCCGTGCCGGTGTCGCAGTCGATCCAGACTGGAATCTGTTTGGTTGTCATGCCTCTGCCTCCCCGTAGAATTTGATGGCTTCGACCAGCAGATCGGCGAAGCGGTCCCGGTCAACGTCCATCAGCACGTCCGCATTCGGCGCGTGCCCGGAGAAGCCGAGCAGATCGCCCACGGTCGTGCCGCGGCAGTATTCGCCCGCTGTTTCGATCTGGACATACATGGGCCGGATGGTGAAAATTTCGGGATGGATGAGCGCCATGACCGCGCACGGGTCGTGCATCGCGCACCAGCGTAGCCAATGGAGCGGTGGAACTTGTAGAAAAACTCCAGCCACTGCGCGACGATATCGCTGACCGGATTACCAAGTGCGCGCACGCGCTCAAAATCCTCCGGCATGATCAGCGCCTTTTCCGTCACGTCCAGACCGGCCATTGTGATGGGGATGCCGGATGTGAATACGATCCGTGCTGCCTCCGGGTCGACGAGAATGTTGAATTCCGCCGCAGGCGTCCAGTTGCCGGTGGCGATGCCGCCGCCCATCAGGGAAATGCGGGCGATTTTGCATTTCAGCTCCGGGTGTGCCAGCAGCAGCGCCGCAACGTTCGTCTGCGGGCCGGTCGCCACGATGGTGACAGGCTCCGGCGATTCGCGCAGCACCTTCGCCATCAGCTCCGGCGCGGAAAGCGCAGAGGCTTCAAACGCAGGCTCCGGCAGCGCCGGGCCGTCAAGGCCCGATTCGCCGTGGACAGACGGCGCGTTCATCACGTCGTTCAGAAGCGGATGCGGGCAGCCCTTCCCGACCGGCGCGTGCAGGCCGATGAGCGTGCAGACGCGCAGTGCGTTATAGGTCGTTTTTTCAATCGTCTGGTTGCCGCAGCAGGACGTTACGGCAAGGATCCCGAGATCCCGGCTGGCCCGCGCCAGGACCCACGCAATGGCGTCGTCATGGCCGGGGTCGCCGTCGAGAATGACGGGGATCTTTTTGTGTTCGGACATAAAGCCCTCCTTATTTGAGCGCGGCAGCCGAGTGCAGCTTCTTCGCGCGGCTGCGCCGCACGAGGGAGAAGATCACAAGGCCGATGATGGTAACGGCGTAGGGGATGGGGGAGGCGAGGTTCGAGTCGAGGCCGACGGCGGAGAATTTGATGCCCAGCGCCTGCGCAAAGCCGAACACGAGCGAGGACAGCATACCGCCGAGGCATTCACCGCCGCCCATGGCCTGTGCAGCCAGCGCGATAAAGCCGCGTCCTGCGACCATGTCAAGGGACCATCCGGCCGCGTAGTACATCGACATGAACGCGCCGCGAAGCCGCACATGAGGCCGGAGAAGCCGATGGCGATGTACTTGATCTTCAGCACGGAAACGCCGACGGAGCTGGCCGCGTTCGGGTTTTCGCCGACCGCGCGGATATTGAGACCGAGGCTCGTCTTATACAGCATCACGCTCGTGAGCGCGCAGCAGATGAACGCGATCCACGTCAGCAGGTTGTGTCCCGAAATGATGCTGCCCAGGAAGGGGATCTTGTCGATCAGCGGAATGTTGATGTTCGGGATCAGCAGATTTGAGGTGATCAAACCGGTGGAGGACGCCATGGATGTGCCCTCGGACAGGTTCGTGATGACCTTGCACAAAAACAGCGTGCCGCCGGAGCCCATCATGTTGACGGCGATGCCGACAAGCGTGATATCGGTCTTGAGCTGGAAGGCGAAGAAGCCCATCATCAGGCTCATGAGAACGCCGATGGCCAGCGCGGCAAGCAATCCCCAGACCCAGCTGTGCGCATAATAGGACACGAGCGAGCCGGTCAGCGCGGAGAACATCATCAGGCCCTCCAGACCGATGTTGCAGAAGCCCGCCTTTTCAACCACGATGGCCGCCAGCGTTGCGAACAGGATGGGCGCGGAAATGCGGATGATGGAGAAGAAGAACTCCGGCGTCAGCAGCATTTTCAGAAAATCAAGCACGCTCGGCACCTCCCTTCTGCGCTTCAAGCGCAGCCTTCGCGGCAAGCTCCTCCTGCGCCGTCTTGACGACCAGCTTCTGCCGGTATTTGGACAGGAACTGCTCGGCGGCGAAGAACAGGAAAATGACGCCCTGAATGATATCGATCAGCTGCGACGGTACGTTTGCATACGTCGCCATCAGCTCGCAGCCCTTTGTGAGATACGCCATGAAGAACGACGCGAACGGTACGAACCACGGATTGTTGCCCGCGAGGATCGCAATGGTGATGCCCGTCCAGCCGTAGCCGGGAAGCGAGCTCCACGAGAACGTCGGGTACCGGCCAAGCATCTCGATGCCGCCGCCGATACCGGCCAGGAAGCCACCCAGCACCTGCGACAGCACGATCACGGTCGCGACCTTCATGCCAGAATATTTGGCAAACGCCTGATTGATGCCGATCATGCGGATGGTGTAGCCCCAGCGGGTGTTGAACATGAAAAGGCCGATCAGCACGACGCAGGCGATCGCAATGACAAAGCCCCAGGAGAGCTTCGAGCCGTTGTCAATGAGCGGCGCGATCCTGGACGTCTCCAGAAATTCATACGACTGGATCTGGCCCTTGGTCTTGTCGGCAAGATACGTGTTCATCAGGTATTTGATGAGATACATGATGATGTAGTTGAGCATCAGCGAGCAGACCATTTCGCTCACATTCAGCTTGGTCTTTAAAAGCGCGGGCAGCAGCATGATCGCGGCAACAGCCAGACCGCCGGCCAGAACGCCCACGACCGGATGCAAAAACGCCGCCATCGGCACATAGACCGCGACCATGCCGGTCGTGAACGCGCCGAGCATGATGCCGCCCTCCGCGCCGAGGTTGAACTGGTTGGCGGAGAACATGACGCAGACGGAAAGGCCGGTGAAGATGATGGGGATCATCGAGGCCAGAATGTCGGTCAGGCGCTTGAAATCAAAGGTGGTGCCGCTGCGTCCCATGCGGAACAGCGGGCCGACGAGCAGCTGCTTTAATGCGTCGCCGGTGGCGGAAAGCTTCTCGGAGAAGCTGCTTCCGTCTGCCGACAGGAAGATCAGCAGCGTCGCCACAAGCAGCGCGATGAGAATGGCGAGCAGGCCGCGGATCACGGAGAACAGGATCTGACGTTTCTTAGTCATGGCAAACCCTCCTGATTTCCTCTTCGCTCTGGGTCTTGAGCCCGAGCATGTATTCGCCCATCACATCATCGGTGAGGGTGGAGGTGTCTTCAAAATACGCGGCAATTTTGCCGCCGTGCATGACGATCAGACTGTCGGACAGCTCCATGACCTCCGCCAGATCTGCCGAGATCAGCAGCACCGCAATACCGGAGCGAGACAGCTCGACGAGCTTTTTGCGGATGAATTCCGTCGCGCCGACGTCAATGCCGCGCGTCGGCTGGTCGGCAAGAATGAGCACCGGATTGCCGGAGAATTCGCGCGCGACGACGACCTTCTGAATGTTGCCGCCGGAGAGCATACCGACCTGCTGCTTGCGGGATTTGCACAAAACGGCGTAGTCCTCGATCAGCTTGTCCGCCTCGTCGTGAATGGCCTTCATGTTGAAAAGCGGGCCATGGTTCAGCCGCTTTTCCGCCGAACGGTCGGAAATGAGATTTTCCTCGATGGACGCGCTGCCCGCAATGCCATAGAGCATACGATCCTCCGGGATGAGGGCGACGCCCTTGTCGCGCAGCTTCTGCTGCGAAAGGCCGAGAAGATTCTCCGACTGCATCGTCACCGTGCCCGCGTTCGGCGTCAGGAAGCCGAAGAGCATATCGACCAGCTCCTTCTGGCCGTTGCCCTCGACGCCCGCAATGCCGAGAATTTCACCCCGGCGCACGTCGAAGGAGATCTTGTCCAGCATCTTCTTGTGCCACTCGTTGACGTATTCGACGTCGCGCACGCGCAGCACAACATCCGACGGCTGCGCCTTGTCCTTCTGCACATTCAGAATGACATCGCGGCCGACCATCAGACGCGAAATTTCCTCCTTCGTCACGTCGCACGTGTTGTAAACGCCCATCGAGCGCCCGCCGCGCATGATCGTCAGCCGGTCGGTGATCTCCATGATCTCGTTCAGCTTGTGCGAAATAAAGACGATGGTATAGCCCTGCTCCTTTAAATGCCGCAGCTCCTTGAACAGCTCGACCGTCTCCTGCGTGGTCAGAACGGCCGTCGGCTCGTCGAGGATCAGGATCTTTGCGCCGCGCACGAGCGCCTTGAGGATCTCGACTTTCTGCTTCATGCCGACCGGGATGTCCATGACCTTGGCCTCAGGTTCGACGTGCAGGTTGTATTTTTCCGCGTATTCCTTTGTGATGGCGACGGCCTTCGCGTGGTCGATGAACAGTCCCTTGCGCGGAGCCATGCCGAGCACCATGTTTTCCGCAACGGTCAGGCTCGGCACGAGCATGAAATGCTGGTGCACCATGCCGATCCCGTGGGAAATGGCGACGGTGGGGGACGAGAGCGTCAGCTTTTCGCCGTGCACCCAGATCTCGCCGCTCGTCGGCTGCTCCAGACCGAACAGCATCTTCATGAGCGTGGACTTGCCGGCGCCGTTTTCACCCATCAGCGCGTGGATCTCGCCCCTGCGGAGGTTAAAATCCACACCCTGATTGGCCGCGACACCGTTGGGATACACCTTCGTGATCCCTTTCATCTGGACGACATAGTCCTCGTCCAAACGGCCGGTTTTTTCGTCTGGCATACGATATGTTCCTCTCTTTCTTTAGAAAAAGTCGTGCGTATGAAAAAGCAATAAGTAATAGTGAATAAAGAACAAACGCGGGTTCGTTTTTTCGCTATTCACTGTTACTTAAGGAGAATCTGATTTTGTAGGGGCGGACGACTCTGCCGCCCGCTTTTATCGCAGAAGCATGTAAGGGGGGGGGGGAGGCCCCCCCCCCCGACAAACGCAAGGAAAAACACACTAT
>ERZ791624.233-NODE-233-length-41319-cov-3.826944_pt1 | contig 41319 bp, 42 predicted proteins | sample MGYA00510058_ERZ791624 | MGnify/ENA primary metagenome ERZ791624 (study PRJEB30046, sample SAMN00715158) | human gut metagenome | study: EMG produced TPA metagenomics assembly of the A metagenome-wide association study of gut microbiota in type 2...
AAGAAAGTACGGTGCCAACAACCATCAGACCAAACATCAGGCTGTTTTCACCAGTTCCGCAAAGATGTACAACTTTGTTACCGATGGACTGTGCCAAACCGGTATAAAACATCGCTGCACCTACGACAAACATGCCGGCAAACAATACTACGGTAGAATTGGATAAGCCACTAAAAACTTGCTTAGCAGGCAATAACCCCAACAGACCGCAGGCGATAGCACCGGCAGTAGCAGTGATTGCTAATGGAATAAGTTCGGTAATGAAAAATAATGCAACCACAGCCAACAGAATCAAACACTTAATAGCAGGGGACATAACAGTTTCCTCCTTTTATAAGTTTTTACGTAATGTATAAATATAACTTATCACAGTTTATTTCTACATTCCCGTTGTCTTAATATTATCCTAAAAGTATCAACTTATGTGTGACTTAAGCAACATTTTAAACCGTTTTTCAGAATATTTTAAATGATTTTATTTACATTATATTTATTTAATTTTTTAAAGTTGTTTTTAGTATCTACAGTACAGATTTCATCCGTCCAGGTACTAAAAAATATAACATATTATACGCTGTCAACACTTTCATTCTTATTATATTTTCCCGCCTACATAACAGCAGAAGGCCGCTGCGCTTTTACAGCAACAGCGACCTTTCTGCCAGTGTTTGATTCAGGGTGTCGTCTAATATGGGAGCATTAAGGGAAGAACGGCCATACCATCGGAATAACAATCAAGCTTACAACAAAGCATACCAGCACCAAACCGGTTCCGCATTTCACATAGTCCATAAATTTGTAGCCGCCGGGACCGAGCACCAGAGTACAAGGCGGAGTGCCAACGGGAGTTGCGAATGCGCAGGATGCAGCAACAGCAATCGCCATTACAACAGCCTTGGGATCTGCATTCAGCTGTTTAGCAATCGCTATACCAATCGGGCACAGCAACGCAGCAGAAGCGGTGTTGGACATGAACTGTGTCAGGAAGCAGGAGATGGAAAACAGTACTATCGTTACAATAAGCGGTGTAGGTTCGCCGCCCATCAGTCCTACTGCCCAGTTAGCAATCAGCTTGCCTGCGCCGGTTTTATCCATTGCAGTGGACACAGGCATCATACCCGCAAACAGGAAGATGGTTACCCAGTCGATGGAGGAATAAGCCTGTTTTTCAGTCAGGCAACCGGTAAGTACGCATACAAGAGCACCGATAATAGCAGTCATTTCCAAGCTGATAAACTTAAAATCCAAGGCCATTACGATTACGCAGACCAACAGAATCATACCGGAAATCATTTGCTTTTTCTTATCATGGGTAGTAGCTTCAATTTCCTGTTCGATTTCCTGATCCGCATCAAGCTCTGCCTTCGGCAGCAGATACTTGCCAATCAGCAGCATATAGAGAATACCTGCTACAGATAGAGGAATACCAATCCAGGCAAATTCAAAGAAGCTGAATCCCGGCAAACCGGCAGCTGTCAGAGCGCCACTGCCGATAATATTAGGCGGTGTACCTACCAGAGTAATAATGCCGCCCCAACCGCAAGCATATGCCATCGGCAACAGCTGGCGGGACGCAGGGTTTTTGGAAGCAGCACAGATACCAAGTGCTACCGGCATCAGACAAGCGCAGGTACCGGTGTTGGAGAGAACAGAAGAAAGAGCAGTTCCGACAAGCATTAAGCCAAGCATCAGGCTGTTTTCACCGGTTCCGAAAATATGCACTACCTTTTCACCGATAGCCTGAGCTAAACCGGTGTAGAACATTGCCGCGCCAACCACGAACATGCCGGCAAACAGTACTACAGTAGAATTAGAGAGACCGCTGAAAACCTGCTTGGCCGGAATCAGACCCAGCAAGCCGCAGGCAACAGCGCCGCCGATTGCAGTAATTGCCAAGGGTATAATTTCAGTTACAAAAAACAAAGCAATTACCGCTAACAGAATTAAACATTTGATTGCGGGGGACATAAGCAATACCTCCTTTTAATCTTTTTCCGAAAGTCATACAGCAATGAAATCTTATATGCTCTTCCGTTGATTTTATGATAGCATTTTCTCCCATCTTTCCGCTGTAGCCTAGGCAACGAATTTATTATATTTTACATAATCTTTTTCATATTTTAGTTTCTAAATTCTATAATTTCTATTGTATTTTTGTTTATAAACTTACGTATCTTATTTTAATTACTTAAGCACTGTTTTTCAGCTGTTCAGGTACTAATTTCAGCAACTGTTCATGACAGTAAAAAAGACACCTTCACGGTGCCTTTCTTAATAAAAATATAATTATTATTCCGTATGAGAATGCTCCAGAATCTCAAATGTATTCTTCTCAAAGCTGATAAGTCCGTCAGCACGCATGCGCGCCAGCTCCCTGGTCAAAGCACTGCGGTCGGCATCCAGATAATTAGCCAAATCGGTACGGTTAAAAGGAATAGTAAATTTATCACTGCCATTATACCTTGCTTCCTGCTCAAGATAAGCCATAATCTTACCGCGCAAGGTCTTTTTGCAAAGAATTTCCGTTTTCTCAATCAGGCGTGTATTATTGTCTGCCAGAATCGAAACGATATTGCACATCAGACGTCTGTTGGTTTCATTGTGATTGCTGCCGTCAAACAGCATTCTTCCCAAAGGAAGCATCAGAATCTCGCTGTCGCTTGCCGCAAAATAGCTTACCACACTGCGGTCACTCAGCTTGCCCAGGTAGTTTTCCGCAAAAACATCGCCTGCGCTCAAATTGGCAATAATGGATTTTTCACCCCAGATATCCTCTTTGATCATCTGAACAGTGCCTTCCATGACAACGCATAAATTTTCGATGCAGTCACCTGCCAGATAAATATAGTCGGATTTAGGAAAATGCTTAATCAGTCCATGAAACTTATGCAGAACCTCGTTAATCTCGTCTCTGCCTAAGCCTTTAAACAACGGTATATCATGATAATTCGGTGCAAACATTTTTACTGCCATATTATCACCAGCCTTCTATTTCATATTAGTTATTCCACATCCTTATTATCCCAAATTAAAATACATATGTAAATATTATGTAACTAAAGTAAACGTTTAGTAATTTTGTTGCTCATGCAACATTTTTTGCGAATTTCAAAATTGCGAAAAAGCCCCTAAAACTGCGCTTTTATGCGATATCCGGCTTCACTTACAAAACTTACAAAATTATTCTTTTCTGAGATGTTTTGTAAATAAAGAAAGCGCTTGCAAACTGTTAAAACGTTGCTATGGCAACGCCCACAAATTGTCGCACAATTTATAATATAACCATAATAACCTTAAGACATTTGCTGGGACGTTGTTCCTTATACCAATTGCTTTACCGGTACATTTTGAGGGAAGTGTACCGGGATTTTTTTGCATTATAAGCATCAGCCGGTATATGAGGATTGCCCACTGTATAGACAAGAAAGCGCAGACTGTTCACCAGCCTGCGCTTTTTTATATCTGACTAATCTATAAATGTTGTCTTTAACCGAACATAGCCGCAATCGCCTGCTCCAATGTTTTGACACGCACAATCTGTGCCTTGACAGAAGGCAGCTGCAGCTTGCTGTCCGGTACAATGAATTTGCTGAAGCCCAGATTAACGCCATCCATAATCCTGCGCTCGGGCGCGCTGACGCGGCGCACCTCGCCTGTAAGACCAACCTCGCCAAAGACGAGGATGCCCTTAGGCAGAGGCCTGTTCCGATAGCTGGAAACAAGCGCTGCCGCTACCGCCAAATCTGCCGCCGGCTCATTAACCTTCATGCCACCTACTACGTTAACATAAGCATCGTAAATGCCAAAGTCTAAGCCAAAACGTTTTTCCAGAATAGCCAGCAGCATATTCACTCTGTTATAGTCAAAGCCTACTGCCGTACGTCTTGGCATGCCGTAGGGAGTTTTAGCTACCAGCGCCTGGATTTCTGCCATAATCGGCCTATTGCCTTCCATGCAGGCACCGATAACACTGCCTGCTGCTTCACCATCTCTGTCCTCCAAAAACAGACCGGCAGGATTTGCTACCTCCTGCAGACCGCCCGCCTCCATAGAGAAAATGCCGCTTTCGCTCGTACTGCCGAAGCGGTTTTTTAATGCACGCAGAACGCGGAAAGAATAGGAACGGTCACCCTCAAACTGCAGCACCACGTCCACCATATGCTCCAATAGGCGCGGTCCGGCGATAGTGCCGTCCTTAGTAACGTGACCGATGAGCAACACCGCAATGCCCGTACTTTTGGCAAACTGCAGCAGTTTAGCCGTACACTCACGCACCTGCCCCACACTGCCGGCAGCAGTCTGCAGTTCCGGATTATACATTGTCTGGATACTGTCGATAATCAGAAGCTGCGGCTTCAAGGCATTCGCCTGTGCTAAAATAGCATCCAAATCCGTTGCCGTAAGAATCAGCAGGTTATCATTGGCCTGCGCCCCACCCAAACGGACAGCACGCATCGCCGTCTGTTCCTCCGATTCCTCGCCGCTGACATACAGCACCTTTATTCCCTGTTGCCCGAATCGCAGGCCTGCGTCCAGCAAAATCGTAGATTTGCCGATGCCCGGCGTGCCTCCAAGCAGTACAAGGCTGCCCGGAACAACACCGCCGCCCAACACACGGTCAAATTCACGGATGCCTGTTGCCAGACGTTCTACCTTCGTTTGGGCAACACTGGCGATAGTACGCGGCCGCAGCTTTTCGTTATTAGCCGGCAAATAGCTTTTACTTGCCTTGGCAGTCACTTCTGCCTCCTCCACCAGCGTATTCCAGCCGCCGCATTCCGGGCAGCGTCCCAGCCACGAGGAAGCAACATAACCGCATTCCTGCAGACAAATCTGCTCTTAGTTCTGGCCATGCTGCGGCTCCTTTCCGCTGCTTACGGCAGCAGTCTGTTCATCTGTCACCGGCAGCTCCAGCAAAAACTGTGCTCCCTCAATCGCCGTATGAAAATCCATTTTTTTATCTGCAGCCTCGGCAATAATCTTGTCACCGCTGTGGAATTTTCCTGCCAGGAACAAATCGCTCAACGGATCCTCTACCAGCTTACGCAAAGCCCGGCGCAGTGGACGCGCTCCGTACTTGCTGTCACTGCCTTCCTTCAGCAGCAGCTCGCATGCCGGAGCGGCAAGCTCGATACTGAGACCATTGCCTGCCAGACGCTGGTTCAGCTCACGCAGCATATTGTCGGCAATCAGCTCCAGCTCCTGTCTGCCCAAGGAATTAAAGACAAGGATTTCGTCCACACGGTTCAAAAATTCCGGACGGAACACGTTCTTGATTTCCGCGAGCACCTGCTCCTTGCGGTTCTTGCGCTCGCCTGCCTCGTTGCCGGCAAAGCCCAGCGGTCTGGTGTTGGCAGCTGCTGGGCGCCGGCGTTGCTTGTCATAATCAGCACGGCATTACGGAAGTCTACCGTGCGTCCCTGACCGTCGGTCAGACGGCCATCCTCCATAATCTGCAGCAGCAGATTAAACACATCCGGATGTGCCTTTTCGATTTCATCCAAAAGCACTACACAGTAAGGCTTACGGCGTACCGCATCCGTCAGCTGTCCGCCCTCGTCATAGCCTACATAGCCCGGAGGTGCGCCAATCAGGCGTGCTGTGGTGTGCTTTTCCATGTATTCCGACATATCGAAGCGCAACATAGCACGTTCATCGCCAAACAGCTCCTGTGCCAATGCCTTCGCCAGCTCAGTTTTGCCTACACCGGTAGGACCGAGGAACAGGAAGGAACCGACAGGTCTGTTTTTGTCCTTAAAGCCTACGCGGGCACGGCGAACAGCTCTGCTTACCGCGCTCACAGCCTCATCCTGACCGATAACACGCTTGTGCAGACGCTGTTCCAGCTGCAACAGACGGCTGCTTTCGGTTTCGGTCAAGCGTGTCAGCGGAATACCGGTCCAGGAAGCAACAACCTCAGCCACATCCTCCGCAGTTACCGGCTGCTTCATGGCCACCCCCGCCAAAGCTGCCCCCCGCCGGGGCCGCCGCCGGGGGCGGCGGTATTCTCATGTGGCTGCTGCTGCACTTCACGCGGCTGATGACCGTCATGCGCCGCGCGGCGGAGCGCCCCATCGGCTATGTCGGCAGCGCCGTGATGCTCAACGCCAAGCTAAAGCCCAAGGTCAACCTGATGCATGTGGTGGCCCTGACCCGCTCGCTGGGTGAGCGCCTGTCCGAAGAGGGGCAGGAGCCAGAGATCTACCGCTGGACCGATGGCACGGATTCGCACGTGACCTGCGAGTTCGTGAACGGTCGCCTGGTCAAGTGGACGCTGGTGCGTCCGCAGAAATCTGAAACCCAGGCACCTCAGTCACCGACGATGGCAAGCTAAGCTTTAGAATCCCTCACAGACGGAAGGCTGGCTCCGGGCCAGCTTTTTATTCAGATTTGAACTGCAAGCAGCCTGCACGCACAGGCTGCCTTCCACCTGTGAGAGAGACACCCACCATGAGTACCACTGCCATCGTCGAACTGACTGCCAAAGACCTGAACCAGCAAGGCGGCGTCTACTGCCCCAGCCCCAAGGCAAACATGAAGCTGTGGAATGGCCACCCCAAGGTCTATATCGATGTGGCCCACCACGGCGAAGGCAAGTGCCCCTACTGCGGCACGGTCTACAAGCTCAAGGCTGGGGAAGTGTTTGCCGGTGGGCATTGAGTAATTTGCATGACCAGCTCTATTGCGACGACGAACGAACTGCAGGACAGCGCTCTTTTGGAGCGCTGTCCTGCTTTGGCACAGATCACGGCAGTGATCGTCACCTACAACAGTGCGCACTGTGTGCCGGATCTGTCACGTCAGCTCAGGGGCTGGCCCCATGTCATCGTGGTCGACAACGGCAGCGCCGATGACACCGTGGTGCAGGTGCACAGTCAGCTGCCGCAGGCACAGGTCATTGCCTTGCCGGAGAACCAAGGCTTTGGTTTTGCCAACAATCGTGGTTTTGCGGCTGCATCCACGCCGTTCTGCCTGATGATCAATCCCGACTGTGGTCTGCGTGCGGAGCATGCACAGGCACTGTGGGAGACGGCGCAGCAATGGCCAGATGCGGCGATTGTGGTGCCTCAGCTGACCGGCAATGATGGTCGCCCACAGCTGAACTACGGCTGGATTCGCCACTGGTGGTCATCCCGAGGACCTGCGGCCGAGGGTGTGAGCTGTGTGGGCAATGCCTGTGGTGCAGCCATGCTGCTGCGGCTGGCGAATCAGCCACGTGACGGCTGGTTTGATGAGCGATTTTTTCTCTACTACGAGGACGAAGACATGTGCCTGCGCCTGCTGCAGGAGCACAAGCCTGTGCTGCTTCAGCCTGCCGTGCATGTGGCGCATTCCAACCGTGGTTCGGTGCGTGGGCCCCGCCCTTGGCGAGTGGAATACGGGCGCGGTTACCACCATGCACGCTCCAAAGTGCTGTTTACAGCCAAGCATGCTGGGGCGCAGGCGGCGCGCAAGCACCGCATGAAGTCTTTGAGTGGAGCCGTGGCCCTGCTGGCCCTGCGTTTGCTTGCACCATCACCCAAGCACCTGGCGCGGCTGTGGGGGCGCATTCGCGGGCTGTGCAGCGCCTCCACCACTTACTAATTCAACGGAATCAAGATGGCCAGACTGACCATTGGCATCCTCACCATGAATGAGGAACGGCGTATTGCTGCATGCATTGATAGTGCAGCATTCGCAGATCAAATCATTGTGGTGGACAGTGGCAGCAGTGACGCCACCGTGGATATCGCCAGAGCCAAGGGGGCAGAGGTTTACATTCATGCGGACTGGCAAGGCTTTGCTGTGCAGCGCAACCGTGTACTGCAGCACGCGAATGGAGACTGGATTTTCTTTCTGGATGCGGACGAACAACTTACGCCGGAACTGGCAGCAGAAATTCGAGGCGTGGTGGACGCAGACCAGGATGCTGTATGGGAAGTCGTCTGGGAAGAGATCGCCTATGGCCAGTCACTGGCGCGCATGAGTGGCGGTGGCGGTGTGATGCGCCTGTTTCCTCGAAGATTGCTGCTGGGCTTCGAAGGGGTGGTTCACGAGGGAGCACGCCTGAGTCGGGAGGGCGTTCTACAGCGTCAACTGAGCCATCGGTTGCCCCATTATTCGCGTGAAACGATTTACGGCAGTCTGGTCAAGCTGGCTCAGTATGTGCAGCTCGGAGCCATGAAGCGCCATGCCCAAGGGAAACGCGGTGGTGTGCTGCGAGGTTTAGCTTCCGGTATTGCCAATTTCTCTCGTGTTTATTTTTTCCGGCGTGCATTTCTATGTGGAAGAGCCGGATTTTTGATCAGCTTGTTTGTTGGTCTGGAATGTTTCTTTCGCTATGTCGCTCTGGAAACAGATCAAGCACAGCTGCAGGAAACTAAGAAACGTTAACCATGCATATTTCAAACAACGATTTTTCGCCGCAAAGCAACAGCAAATGCTTGATTGCTGCACTGAGTGTGCTGGTGCTGGCTTATTTCGCCTTCCCAGTGGCAATGGCCTTGGGTTATGTTTCCATGGCCTTGGCATTTGTGCTGGGGCTGTTCGCGTGGAAGTCTTTGCGTGAATATGCCTATGTGCTGCGCAGTCCTTTGGTGATTGCGGCGTTGGGGCTCTATGTATTGATGCTATTGGGGTGGGCCTATACACCAGCCCCCTTGGACGATGTCAGATTGCACTTCAGCAAATACGCCAAATTGCTGCTGGTGCCTGTATTTATCCTGTTGCTTCAGAACGAAAAATGGCGTCAGCGCTGTGTGTATGCTTTTATGGCAGCCATGGGCTTTATTCTTGTTTCAGCATACGCCAATATCTTTTTCCAGCTTCCATGGTCCAGCACCCAGAATCTGGGCTGGGGGCAGGACCATACGGTCATTGGTGACTACATCACACAGAACATCATGATGGTGTTTTTTGCCATCTTGCTGCTCGAAAAAGCGGTGACCAGTAGCCATCGCATGGAGCAGGTATTTTTTGCCACCAGTTTTGTGCTGGCGGTGCTGGTGGTGACCCATTTGTCCAATGGGCGGACGGGATATTTGCTGCTGATCGTTGCATTGGGCATGTATGCCTTGAAATGGGCCAGAGGCTGGAAGCAGTGGCTGACGATCGGTGTAGTGGCCTGTGTGATTGCTCTGAGTCTGGCCTCGTCTGAACGCGTGCAGCATCGAGTGGAGCAGGCTGTGACTGAGCTGGAAAACAGCGACTCCATGGAAATTACCAGCATTGGCGGACGGTATAACTTCTGGAAATACACGCTGCAGATGACACTGGAAAAACCCTTGCAGGGCTGGGGAACCGGCAGCTATCACTCACAGTGGTGCGAGCACGTGACTGCGGAGGGGTGGTGTGGCTTTGGTCGCTGGCACCCCCATAACCAGTATCTGTTTTTCTGGATGGAGCATGGCCTCCTCGGTCTTGCTTTGTTCGTGCTCTTTGTGGTGTCTCCGATCTGGATGACACGCAAAATGCCAGATTCACCGCGTCGGATAGCATGGTGCTTCTCGGCGCTGTTTGCTGTCAACAGTCTGATCAATGCATCGCTGTTCAGCTCTCGGGAAAGTCATTTTTTTGTGATGATGACGTGCTTGGCGTGTGCTGGGATTGTCCTGCAGTCAGTCCGCAGCAGCCAGCAGCCCACATAAATAAAAAAGCCAAGTGCATGCACTTGGCTTTTTTACTTTTACAGCTTCATCTCATACCCCACCGTCATCGGCGCATGGTCTGAGAACTTCTCGCCCTTGTAGATGGACTCCTCCCGTGCCAGGGCAGCGATGGCTGGGGTGGCGAGGTGGTAGTCCAGGCGCCAGCCCACGTTGTTTGCATAGGCCTGGCCGCGGTTGCTCCACCATGTGTAGCACTCGTCCGTGGTGTCGGGCTTGAGGCAGCGGTAGACATCCTTGATGCCTCCGTTTTCGTTATCGGCCAGCAGCATGTCCATCCAGGCGCGTTCTTCGGGGGTGAAGCCGCTGTTCTTCTGGTTGCTGCGCCAGTTTTTCAGGTCTTCCTTGCGGTGGGCAATGTTGATGTCACCGCACAGCACAAACTCGCGTTCGCCTTTCAGGCGCATCAAGTGGGCGTGCATCTTGGCCAGAAAGCGGAACTTGGCGGCCTGGCGGTCTTCGCCGGAGGAGCCGCTGGGAAAGTAGCTGCTGATGATGGAGAACTTGCGGGTGGGCGTATCAAAGCGCGCCTCCACGTATCGTCCTTCGGCATCGAACTCTTCAGGGTCAAAGCCTGCAATCACATCGCTGGGCTCGTGGCGGCTGTAGATGCCCACGCCCGAGTAGCCGCGCTTTTGCGCAAAATGGAAGACGCCGGGCATGCCTGCCAGGGAGTCAAACTTGCCGGCGATATCCGCAGCTTGGGCCTTGACCTCTTGCACGCAAATACAATCCGGGCCGGTCGCAGCGATCCAGTCCTCCACACCCTTGGAAGCGGCAGAACGAATGCCGTTGAGGTTGAGGCTGGTCAATTTGAAAAGGGAAGCATCCATGTCTATCAGTGGCGCGCAGCAGGAACAGAACACTCAACTGGCGCAGGAATTTGTGCAGTTCGCCGTGCAATCCGGCGTATTGCGTTTTGGGGAGTTCAAGACCAAGGCCGGGCGTATGAGCCCTTATTTTTTCAATGCCGGCTTGTTCGATGACGGCGCCAAGATGGCGCGTTTGGCTGAATTCTATGCAAAAGCCATTGTGGCCAGTGGCATGGAGTTTGATATGGTCTTTGGCCCTGCCTACAAGGGCATTCCCCTGGCAGCCACCGTGGCGGTGGAGCTGGCGCGCATGGGCAAGAACGTGCCCTTTGCCTACAACCGCAAGGAAGCCAAGGACCATGGCGAGGGCGGCACGCTGGTCGGCGCGCCCATTCAGGGCCGTGTACTCATCATTGATGATGTGATGAGCGCGGGCACGGCAGCGCGTGAATCCATTGCCCTGATCCAGGCTGCGGGGGCTACGCCACACGCCGTGGCGATTGCGCTGGACCGCCAGGAGAAAGCCACCGAGAATGGCAAGGACGTGGACCACAGCGCCGTGCAGTACGTGCGCAACCAGCTGGGTCTGCAAGTCTGCGCGATTGCCAATCTGTCGGACTTGCTGGCCTACCTGGAGGCCCGAGGGGGCGAAGGAGAGATGGCGCAGCACCATGAGCGCGTGCTGGCTTATCGCCAGCGCTATGGAGTCAATGATTAAGAGTCTCTGACGGGAGAGGGCGGCAGGGGCGCAGCAGCGCTTTTGCCATATGGCTGTCAGTGGCTCTGCACACCACAACTATGACAAGCCATGAAATTGGCCACACATCTGAGGCTCGCAATGGTGTTGAGTGCTGCGTGCTGTACCCCGCTGTGGGCACAGCCTCCGTCAGGCAGCAATATCTACACCTGCATTGATGCATCCGGCGTGCGGATTACGTCCGACCGCCTCATTCCCCAGTGCCAGGACCGCGAACAGCGCGTGCTGGGCCCCTCGGGCGTGGTGCGCCAGCGCATCGGTCCCGCCATGACGGAAGCCGAAATGGCGCAGCATCTTGAAGTACGCCGCCAGCAGCAGCTGGCGCAGCAGCGTGAAAAAGAAAAGCGCAAGGAGCAGCAGCGGCGCGATCAGGTGCTGCTGGCGCGCTATCCGGACCGAGCAGCCCACGACGCACAGCGCCGCCAGGGCATGCAGCAGCTGGAGGCATTGCTGGCCATGTCACGCCAGCGGCTGGAGGAGCTGCAGCAGCAGGAGCGCGAACTGCAGCAGGAACTGGAGTTCTACGCCAAAGACGCGTCCAAGACGCCTGCACGCCTGACAGCTCGCCTGCAGGATGTGCAGCGTGATATTGCTGCACAGCAGGCGCAGATCGCTGCCTATGAAACAGACCAGCGCCGTATACACGCACGTTTTGACGAAGAGCTGCAGCGGCTGGAAATGCTCTGGCGCCAGCGTGCTGCAGCCAGTGCGGGGTCTGAGTAAAAAAGTGAGCAGCTAGCGCTTGTATTGGCTTGATTTCAAAGATAAATGTCTTTGAAATGCTTCATTTTCAAGCGCTGGCAGCTATTTTTATGAGAGTGCCTGCCACACCGTAGCACCGCCCGTGCCCGATACCTGCGGTGCAATGCCCAGCAGGGCTGCATGGCGGCGCAGCAGTGCTTCAAAGTGCTGGGTGTCAGCGGCGCTGAGTTGTTGCTCGTCACCCTGATAGTCGCGTGCCACTTGCACGGTGGTGAAAGAGTGGCTGCCAAACTTTTGCACGGCATTGCGCAACTTGTCGAGATTGATGGGGGCAGAAGTAGCAGTCATGGCAAGGCTCCTGAAAATCATCAGATGGCGGTCACAGCGCTGAATGTGGCATGGATGGCCGCATCAGCACAAGAGGTGCTGGCTGCAGGTGTGGCTGCCATGTCGGGCTACACGCGGATGCGGTCTGGGCTGACATGGCCTGCTGATCATGCACCTTGCATTGTGTGACAACACTGACAGGCCTCGCGCACCACTGGCTGCGTGGTCGGTGCCGTGGTGATTCCTCCTGTGCTGGAGCTGCTCTACAACGCCTACGGCTTTGCTGGTGCACTGCCCCGTGAAGGCATGGACGCATCGCAGGCGTTGGCTGCACCGCAGGCCACCCTGATGACACAGATTGCCAACGGCATCTTCAAGAGCAATCTGGACTGGAACATGCTGGGCCTGGGCGTCGCCGTCGGTGTGGCCGCCATCGTGGCCGATGTGCTGCTGCGCAAGCGCGGCACGGGTGCTCTGCCTCCACTGGCCGTGGGTCTGGGCATCTACCTGCCCCTCACCATTGGCATGACGCTGGTGCTGGGTGCTCTGCTGGGCTGGCTGATTCAGCGTGCCATCCGCCGCTATGGCGAGCGCAATGGCAAGGACTGGGTGGCTGCGGCACAAGAGCGTGGCCTGCTGCTGGCTTCGGGCATGATCGTGGGTGAAAGCCTGATGGGCCTCGCACTGGCGGCCGTGATTGGCTTTAGCGGCAGCGATGCGCCACTGGCGCTGGTAGGCCATGGCTTTGCGCTTGCCATGTGGCTGGGCCTGGTGGCATTTGCAGCCCTCTTTGCCTTCTTCTACAAGCGCGTATTGCGTTCCTGAACCTTGCATACACACGGCGTTTGATACGCCGTGGACCAGACAGGGCTGCACGGTGGTGCAGCCCTTTTTTTTATGCGCTGGCCTGATGCACGGCCTGCTGCAGCGGCAGTGTGGCTTCGTAGTACAGCACGTCCAGCCACTGGCGGTGCAGCTGCGGCTGGGTGGTGGCATGGCCGTGGGGGTGAAAACCGTTTTTCAGCAGCACCTGCACCGCCGCCTTGTTCTGTGGCCGCACGGGCGCTGTCAGCCTTTGCAGGTGGTGGACATGAAAAGCTTTTTGCATGACTGCTGCCACGGCATTGGTTGCCAGGCCCTGACCGCCGTACTCAGGGGCAATGCGGTAGCTCAGCGTGGCCTGTGCAACAGGGCTGCGCTGCACCTGCGTCAGGCTGATGCGGCCTGCCAGCACGCCGTCGCACCAGATCAGGTAGTGCCATGCCAGCCCGGCGGATTGCTGCTGCAAGGCCGCCTGCAGGGTGCGGGCAAAACCTTCGGGGGTGTAGAAGGACTCCGGGCGCGGATCCATCCAGCGTTCAAACGCATCGCGGTGCTGTGTTTCAAAGGCCAGCAAAGTGGCGGCATCCGCAGCTTGCAGCAATGTCAGCTCCATGGCGGCCCTTTCTTCCAGACAACGGACAAAGCGCCATTGTGGCAGCCTGCGCGCCTGCCCGGCGTAGGGAAGATGGCCGATGTGCAGCGGGAGGCCTCTGGCACATGACTGGCCTGGCAACTGGGTGCAGCGGCAGCGTGCAGCACCTGTCTGAAGAGGATGGCTATCTGGCATTGATTCTTGCCATACTGTGATCTCTAGCTATGATTTTTGAATTAATCCAGCAGCCCAGACTGCATCATCCATAAGGTGTTTCATGGCAGAAATCCAGCTGTCTCCGGCATCCATGCCTTCTCTGTCTTCTTCACTGCCGGAGGTCGCGGCGCGCTGCATTGCCGTGGGGCCGGCGGCCTGCCGTGCCATGGGCACATGGCACTCCGAGATGCAGGTGGCGCAGTGCTTTGTCAGCACAGAACCCGGTCAGCCCACCGAGCAGGGCCAGAGCTGGGTGACGCTGGATGCCGTGGAAGACAGCGCAGCTGCGCTGCAGGACAGTGCGGATGCCGTGGCTGACAAGGTGCTGGCCTGGCTGCGCACCAGCCTCAGCGAATGCACAGGGCTGGTGGTGGATACCTCCACGCGTGCTGCGCGCATCACTGGTCTGACGCTGGCCCGCCGCCTGCAGGCCGCAGGCATAGACGTGCTGGCCGTGGTGCTTTCTGCACGGCTGCACCAGGGGGCAGAAGCCATTCAGCAGTCCCGGCATGCCCATGCCCAGCTGCATGAACTGTGCAATGCCAGCATGCTCATTGATGGCGCACGCTTTGCCCCGCTGGATGACCCCGCGCCCTATGTGCAGCATGTGTGTGACACCTTGCTGCAGGCCGTCAACGAATACGGCCACATCAATGTGGATGTGCAGGACATTTTTAGCGCGCTCTGTGGCCGCAACTCCCACATGGCCCACGCCGTCGTGCAGCGCGGCCCACGGCTGGCGCAGGACCTGCTGGAGCAGCTCACCCAGGGCCGCCTGATGACCGTGGCCGAACTGCGCTGCGCACGTGCCGCACTGGTGCTGGTGGATGCTGCACATGGCCAGCTCAAGCTCAGCGACGCGCGGGACATCATGCAGACCATCAGCAGCATGATGCTGCCTGATGTGCACTTTATCTATGGCAGCGGCTACTCCCAGCGCCCGGAAGCGGAGCTGGGCATCACCCTGCTGATTTCGTATTAAGGATTTGCCATAAAAAATAGCTTCCAGCGCTTTTAATACAAGCGCTGGAAGCTATTGTTTTTATATGCGCAGAAGCTGAATCAGCGCACCTGCTGTGCAGCAAATTGCACCTTGGGGTTCACATAGCTTTCCTGGGCCTGCACCAGCTGCAGCTCGCGCTGGCCGCTTTCGTGGGTGCGGGTCAGCAGCTCAAACATGCTGGCCTTGGTGCGCTCCAGCGCCAGCTTGGCAGAGCCCATTGCGCCAAAGTGCTGGCTGTAGTGTGCGGTAAACAGCGCGGCGGTCACATCGCCGGAACCATTGGCCTTGAAGGGCAGGTGCGGGGTTGTGACCAGCCATGCGCCATTGGCGTCTGCTGCCAGCATCTCAATGGTGCCGGGTGCTGCATCGGGGCGGAACACACTGGTCACCAGTACGGCGCGGGGGCCCATGGCCATGACGGCGTCCACGGCCTTGAGTGTTTCTTCCAGCGTCTGCACTTGCATGCCTGCCAGATAGCCCAGCTCGAACTGGTTGGGTGTCACCAGATCGGCCTTGGGCACCACGCGCTCGCGCAGCAGTTCGGGGATTGCAGGGTTCACAAAGCAGCCCGACTTGGCATTGCCCATCACCGGGTCGCAGGTGTAGGTAGCGTTGGGGTTGGCGGCCTTCACGCGTGCGACGGCATCCAGAATGGCGTCGGCAATGTCGGTACCGCCCTGATAGCCGCTGAGCACCACATCCACCTGCGCCAGTGCGCCGCGCTGCTCCATGGCGCTGATGATGGCCGTCACCTCGCTCGCAGGAATGGGCGAGCCCCCCCACTGACCGTAGCCCGTGTGGTTGGAGAAGTTCACGGTGTACACCGGCCACACCTCATGCCCCAGGCGCTGCAGCGGGAACACCGCTGCCGAATTGCCAACGTGGCCGTAGGAAACATGGGACTGGATGGAAAGAATGTTCATGGCTCAGGAAAGAAGGTCGCCCGGCACATGGCCGGGCTGTTCAGTGCGATGGGAGAGCATGGTAGCGCTGCGATTCGTGCAACGCATGGCCGGACTGAAAAGCGACGGGCGGTAGTGAGACAAAACAAGGCATCCGGCCTTCCCCCAAAGCAAAAGCGTAAAGCAAAAGGCCGTGCAAGAGCTCGGCCTGTGAGCAGCAGTCGCAGAGGTGCTCAGCTTGCCTGCATCTGCTTTCTGTCCTGATACACCATGTACAGCAGCCACAGCCAGGCGCAGACATATCTGATTTATGAATAGGACGTGTCTGGCCGCTCTCGGCCAGCAGCCGCGTCTGAAAAGTCCTTTTCATGCCATGGTGTGCACACCGGCGTGCCAGCTGATGCAGCGCAGCACTTTGCCTGTGCAGTCGCTGTGTGCAGGCGCAAGGGCTGGGATCGCGTTGAAAAGATGTTTACAGCGGCACAGGCGGCTTGAGCTGCGCAAAGTAATGCGCATACCCGGCCAGAAACTTCTGCCGGTGCACGGCACGCAGGTCCAGCTCCTCGAGCAGTTCGTACTTTTCAATCAGCTGCCGGAAGGCGTAGTACGGGCTTTGCGTCTGGTGCGTGGCCGCGTACATGGCCACCACCTCAAACGCATCCTGGTTCATGATGGCCTTGAGGATGTTGGCGTAGAACATGCGGTCGCTGTGCCCATCCTGCGCAGCCTCCTCCTTGTGCAGGCCCGCCTTGGGAAACTTCTGGTCGATGAACTTCAGCATCTCAAACAGCACGGAGATGAAGTGGTCAATCTCGCTGTGGTCGGCCATCAGCAGCTTGCGCGCATCTTCCAGACTGGGCTGGGCGTGGGCCTGCTCCATCAGCGCCTGCAAAGGGGTGGATGCCGCCGTTCCGTGCTGGGAAGGCAGCGGCGCGTTGATTTTTTCAAACGTGGAGTTGAACAGCTTGAGCAGCGAAAAGAACGTGTTCTCAAACGCATCGAGCCGCTGCGCGGCAATCTGCTCGGTGAACAGGCGCACATTGGCCTCGGCCGCCAGGGTGGACTTTTTCAGCTCCTCCATGGTGGCTGCCAGCTCACGCCGCTGCAGCCGCAAGGTGAACAGCAGGGCAATGAAGGAGAAAAAACTCAGAATCGGGTTCAGCACACCGCCGAGAAAGTCGCCCGACAGACCCAGCGCCTCGGCACGGCTCATGCCATCTCCGTTGTTGGCGGTCTCCAGCCAGGTCTGGTAGTTGGACTCAAAATCCCAGTAGGTCTTGAGGTAGAACCAGACCGTACACGCCAGCAGAAAAACGGCGATCAGTTCCAGCAGGTGAATTTCTTTCCAAGGGCGTGAACGCATGCGCAAACTCTCCGGGCTTGTGTCAGGGCTGATGGCAGCCAGCCAGCATAACCGTGCCACAGGCAGCTTGCGCATCACTGCAGGACAACAGCGGTTTTGGCGCTGTCCTGCAGTACGAATGCCGCTCTTAGATGTTCATGAACCGTGCAATGGTCGCTGCATCCAGAATGTCCATCCTGTCATCTGCCGACCAGGTCTGCCATTGCTGACAATCTTCCAGCCCCAGCGTGGGCTGCTGGCGCACGGCCGTGGCTGCCTTGCCCCGGCTCCAGAGATTGAGCTGTGCACGCGAGTCGGGGTTGTAGCTGGAGCGCCCATTACCGTCACTCAGCAGCACCTGCTGCAAGGCCTGCATGCAGCGGCGCTCTCCAAATGGTGCCAATGCCACAAAAATGCGGACTGGCCATCCTTGCTCAAACTCCGTGCAGGCAATGCAGGCGTGGTCGGTAAAGACAAACTTGGCGGGATCTGGATTGAACTGGAAACCGCAGTTGCCATCGCCCTTTTTCTGTGCGCTTTTGAACTCCACCGCCATGGTCTGGCCTTCCGGAACCTGCCCGTTGACTTTGAGCAAACCGTCATAGCCGGTAGGGGGCGTAGCGATGGCAATGGAGTAAGGCAGACCTTGCTCTGCCCACCACTGGTTCAGGATGTAAGCGGTAATGACTTCTTCAGTTTTGCTGGGGCTGAGCTGCAACTGCTGCATGCTGCGTTTGACGTCAACGAGCTGGTGAAACAGCGCCGGTGCAATATCAACGGTAGGAACCATGGTTCAGGGAAGAGGCAAAGCGGTCAGTATGGCGCTTGCCGGATGCCGAAAAGTTCTGATCCCTTACCGCAAACTGACACGCTCTTACAAATTGTCCCGCCCCCAGATGCGTGACCAGATATCGGCAGAGGCACGCAAGTTGGCAGGTTTGCGCTGCGCAGTGCTCTGACCTGCATCCAGCTCCTCGGGCGTGCCCAGGTCAAACACAAAGCTGTAATGCGGCTCCTGCCCCATGCGCAAATCGCTCAGCAGCACGCGGCCGTCCACCACCTCCATGCGCACCGGGCCTTGCGTAAAGCGCAGCATGCGCTGTACATGGGGCACATCGGCCCAGCGCTCCAGGTATGCCTGCCCGCGCTCGGTGGCTGTGAGCGGAATGTGCTTATCGGCATCGAGCAGGCTGTAAAAACCTTCATGGCTGTGCGTGGGCGTAACCGCCAGCACCCGCCACAGCACGGTGTTAAAGGGCGATGCATAGACCCACAGCTGCGCGTTGTGGATGCCTTGGTCGGCCAGTGACTTGTGCGCCACCGTACGCACATGCTGCTGCGCAGCCACGCTCCACAGCAGATACACACAGCTCAAGACCAGTGCCCAGGCATTGGGCGCTCCCCAAGCCTTGCCCTTGCGTGCCCGCAGGCCAGACCACACCAGCCCCACGATCAGCGGCACGGTGTAGAGCGGGTCAATGATGAACATGCTGCCCACGGCATAGGCATGGTCGGTAAACGGCTGGAAGAACTGCGTGCCGTAGCTGGTCATGGCGTCAATGCCCACGTGGGTGATCAGCACCAGCAGCCACGCCAGCGTCCACCGCCCCGCATGCCCTGGTGTGCCCGGCGGGGCCTTGCGCTGCAGCCACCAGTTGGTGAGCCAGCCCAGCAGCGGGGAGAGCAGGGCCAGAAAGAACAGCGAATGCGACTCCGCCCGGTGGCGCACCATGTTGAGCAAGTCGTCGCCATGGTCGATCACCACGTCCAGATCAGGCAGCGTGCCTGCAATGGCACCGGTCAGGGCTGCTTTGCCAAAGGAGGTACGGCGGCCCATGACGGCCACGGTCACGCTGGCGCCGAGCACGGCTTGGGTGAGGGAGTCCATGTGTTGTGAGATGGTGGAGTGAAAAGGGTTTTGCGGGAGGCGGTGTGTTTGAGGCGAATTTGGCCGGTTGCGCCCGTCAATTCTGTGTTAGTTGCTCTGCTGTTTGAAAAGTTCTTTTCTTTGAAGGACTGCTTGCTTTTCTCCTTCCCCCGTTGGGGGAAGGTAGGGATGGGGGCCTTTCCTGCTTTTTGTTTGAGCGATTTGCTTCTGCTGAGGGAGGGAGTCGGGTCTCGGCCCGACAGCCGACCCCATTTCTTTTGCGTCGCCAAAAGAAATGGGGGAAAGAAAAGGTGAGCCTTGCAGGCGGCTTGTCCGGCGAAACTCACTGCGCTCCTGCGTCGCTCCGTTCAGACAGCCGCCGGAAATTTGAATTTTTATGTCGAAGCACGCCAGTCTTGCAGCTGGCGTGCGGGGTAGCACAAGCGCTGCGCCTTGAACTCCCTCTCCCGCAAGCAGACGAAGGAGCCAGCTCGCGCATCAAAAAGGACTTTTCACCCTCAGCAGCAGATATCAACTGCCATCAGCGACACATACAAAAACAAGAACCAAATCAGCCTCTAACGCCTATCCAGCAAGCGCTACCAGCTATAAAAATAGAAAAGAACTTTTCACAGGCAGACAGCCCTGCCGCAGGGCTGCCCACTTATCCACTGCCCCCTCAGGCCGTGGGCAGGAAATACGAAGACTTGTGTGGATTGCGGCTGCTGCTGATGCACAGCTTCAGCCGCGCTTCCATGTACTGGCGCACTTCGGAGCGGTCACACATCTGCGCCAGGTCTTCCCAGTACAGCAGGCTGGTGAACGCAGGCTTGGCAGGTGCTTCCCCTTCGGGGGCAGGCTCAGTGGCTTCCACGGGCGGGGCTGTCACCACGGGGGTGTGCACAAACAGCGGGGTGCTGACCGGGGTGTACTGGCGCACGGGGCGGTCAGCGGCTTCTTCCTTGCGGCGTGAGGTGAGGATGAAGTAGTGGTGGTGTGCATCTGCCAGGTGGGGCTTTTTCTCGGCATCAAACACCTTCTGCAGGCGCTCCAGGCCCTTGGCCACATCGGCGGCGTAGGTCCAGTTCGTCAGGTACTTGGTTTCGATGAACAAGAACACCTGGCGTGCGGCGTCAGACACCAGCACGTCCGAGAGCTTGCTGCGCAGGCGCTCGTGCATCAGGTAGGCGTGCGTGTCGAAGGAGACGTTGGGCGCTTCAATGCGCAGATCGTCGCGGCCCGAGGCTTCCTGGATGTAGCGGTTAAACAGGGCGATGCGCTTGGAGTAGCCGGCGGTGAATTCGTTGAAAAAGTAGCCTGCAAAAAACTTGGTGCAGAGGTTGCGTTCTTTTTCGGATTCGATGAGGGAAGCGTTCGCAAAAATCACAGAAAAACTTTGCTGCGCGCTGCGCAGGCCAGGAAACAGAAAGCAAGGCAGCCGGCGGGTAGCCCGCTGCAATCAACAAGGCCGCAGGTAGGGTGTACCTGCGGCCTTGTGCATTATCTGGCGACACAGGCACGTCTGCAGGGACGTGCATGTAACAGATGCATAGCAGTGCACACAGATGTGCACTGGCCTGGGGCGAGATTTAAGCCAGCTTGGCCTTGAGCAGCTCGTTCACCTGGGCAGGGTTGGCCTTGCCCTTGGAAGCCTTCATGACCTGGCCGACCAGGGCGTTGAAGGCCTTGTCCTTGCCAGCCTTGTACTGCTCGACGTTGCCGGGGTTGGCGGCGATCACTTCGTCAATGATCTTCTCCAGCGCGCCGGTGTCGTTCATCTGCTTGAGGCCCTTGGCTTCAATCACGGCGTCCACGTCCGAGCCTTCACCCGTCCACAGGGCTTCAAACACCTGCTTGGCAGCGTTGTTGGAGATGGTGCCGTCCGAGATGCGCTTGATCAGGGCGGCCAGCTGGTCGCTGGTGACCTTCACGGCGTCCATACCGATTTCTTCGGTGTTCAGGCGGCGTGAGATTTCACCCATCACCCAGTTGGAGGCCAGCTTGGCCTGACCGCAGGCCTTGGCCGTGCGCTCAAAGTAGGCGGCCATTTCCTGCGACTGGGTCAGGGTGGTGGCATCGTACTCAGGCAGGCTGTACTGCTCCACAAAGCGGGCAGCCATGTGGCGGGGCAGCTCGGGCATTTCGGCCTTGATCTGCTCCACCCAGCTGTCGGCCACGACCAGCGGTGGCAGGTCGGGGTCGGGGAAGTAGCGGTAGTCGGCCGCGTCTTCCTTGGTGCGCATGGCGCGGGTTTCGCCCGTGTCGGGGTTGAACAGCACGGTGGCCTGCTGAATCTCGTAGCCGTCTTCGATCTGCTCGATCTGCCAGCGAATTTCGTAGTCGATGGCGATCTGCATGTTTTTGAACGAGTTCAGGTTCTTGATCTCGCGGCGGGTGCCCAGCGGTGCACCGGGCTTGCGCACGGAGACGTTGGCGTCGCAGCGGAACGAGCCTTCCTGCATATTGCCGTCGCAAATGCCAATCCAGGTCACGATCTTGTGCAGCTCCTTGGCGTAGGCCACGGCTTCTTCGGTGCTGCGGATATCGGGCTCGGTCACGATTTCCAGCAGGGGTGTGCCCGCGCGGTTCAGGTCAATGCCGGACTCGGTGGGGAACTGGTCGTGCACGGACTTGCCCGCGTCTTCTTCCAGGTGGGCACGCACCAGACGCACGGTGTGCAGCTTGTCGCCCACGTAGAAGCTCACTTCGCCGCCTTGCACCACGGGAATCTCGAACTGGGAGATCTGGTAGCCCTTGGGCAGGTCAGGGTAGAAGTAGTTCTTGCGCGCAAAAATGCTGCGGGGCGCGATGTGGCTGCCCAGCGCCAGGCCGAGCTTGATGGCGCATTCCACCGCCTTCTTGTTCATCACAGGCAGGGTGCCGGGCAGGGCCATGTCCACGGCGCAGGCCTGGGTGTTGGGCTCGGCACCAAAGGCGGTGCTGGCGCGGCTGAAGATTTTGGAGTTGGTCGCCAGTTGGGCGTGGGTTTCAAAGCCGATGACGACTTCGTACCCGTTGATCAGTTTCGCAGTCATGATGCTGATGTGTCCTTGCTGCTATGAATAGAAAAGCTGCTAGCGCTCGTATTTGCTTGATTTCAAAGTGTTTTATTTCTAAAAACCTTACAGATCAAGCGCGGGCAGCTATCGTTTTTAAATGCCTGCGGGGCGTTGCAGGTGGAAGTCCGTCGCCTGCTGGAAGCGGTGGGCTGCGTTGAGCAGCTTGCCTTCGGCAAAGTAGTTGCCGATCAGCTGCAGACCCACGGGCATGCCGCCTTCGCCAAAACCAGCGGGCAGGGACAGGCCGGGCAGACCCGCCAGCGATGCAGGCAGGGTGAACACGTCAGCCAGGTAGTTGGACACGGGGTCGGCCTTGCCGCCAATGGCCCATGCGGTGGTGGGTGCAGCGGGGCCGGCGATCACGTCGCATTCCTTGAAGGCGGCCTGGAAGTCGTCGGCAATCATGCGGCGGATCTTCTGCGCCTGCAGGTAGTAGGCGTCGTAATAGCCTTCGGACAGCACATAGGCACCGATCATGATGCGGCGCTTGACCTCGTCGCCAAAGCCTTCGGCGCGGGTCTTTTTGTACATGTCGTTCAGGTCGGCAAAGTCCTTGGCACGGTGGCCGAACTTCACGCCGTCAAAGCGCGACAGGTTGGACGATGCTTCCGCGGGTGCCAGGATGTAGTACACGGGCACAGACAGCTCGGTACGGGGCAGGCTGATGGGCACCAGCTTGGCGCCCAGCTTTTCGTATTCCTTGAGCGCTGCGTCCACGGCAGTGCGCACGTCGGCAGACAGGCCTTCACCAAAGAACTCGGCAGGCACACCAATGCGCAGGCCTTCGATGCTGTCACCCAGCTTGGCGGTGAAGTCTTCGGCAGGCACGTCCAGGCTGGTGGAGTCGCGGTCCAGATCGGGGCCGCACATCTCGCTCAGCAACAAAGCGCAGTCTTCGGCGCTGCGGCCCATGGGGCCTGCTTGGTCCAGCGAGGAGGCAAAGGCAATCATGCCGTAGCGGGAAGCGCGGCCATAGGTGGGCTTGATGCCGGTGATGCCGCAGAACGACGCAGGCTGGCGAATCGAGCCACCGGTGTCTGTGCCTGTCACCGCAGGGGCCAGACGGGCTGCCACGGCAGCGGCAGAGCCACCGGAGGAACCACCAGGCACGCGCTCGGTGTTCCAGGGGTTGCGCACGGGCTGGGCGCTGTCAAAGCCCACGGGGGCGATGGCGGAGTTTTCGTTGGCACCGCCCATGGCGAATTCGTCGCAGTTGAGCTTGCCCAGCGTCACCACACCGGCGTCGGCCAGCTTGGTCACCACGGTCGCGTCAAACGGCGACTTGTAGCCTTCCAGCATCTTGGAGGCGGCGGTGGTGGGGAAGTCCTTGGTGACGAAGATGTCCTTGTGCGCAATCGGCACACCGGCCAGGCGGCCACCCTTGCCTTCGGCGATCAGCGCGTCCGCTGCCTTGGCCTGGGCCAGGGTGGCGTCTTCATTGATGGCTACAAAAGCGCCCAGGTGCTGGTGCTGCTTGGCACGGGCCAGAAAGTGCTGGGCGGCTTCGACGGCGGAAATTTGCTTGTTCTTGAGCTGGGCAGCCAGCTCGGCCACGCCCAGATTGTGCAGTTCGGTATTGCTCATGGTGCTGCTTGTTCGCTTATTCGATGACCTTGGGAACGAGGAACAGACCCTCGCCTTGCGCAGGGGCGTTCTGCATGTTGGCTTCACGCTGATTGGGTTCCCAGGCCTGGTCTTCACGCAGACGCAGCACCACGTCCTGAATGGCGGCTACGGGGTGTGCCAGAGGCTGCACGCCCGAGGTATCCACAGCTTGCATCTTTTCGACAATGCCGAAAAAACTGTTCAACTGAGAGAGCATGCGCTCACTTTCTTCTGGAGAAAGCTCGAGCCGCGCTAGGTTGGCGATGCGGTCAATGTCTTGGGATGTGAGTGCCATAGTGTTTCTGCGGCTCGAAACTGGATGTAAACAGGTGTCATCCAGAACCCGCCGCCATGAGTTATTCACAGGGGATACGGTATTATCTGTGCTTTGCACAATCAGCATCTTGCGATGGCATAGATTGTGCAAAAAGCCTCTTTTTGCTTCCCCACATTTTTCAGTTGAACCAACACCCCGGCGATAGCAGGCCGAAGCGCATGCTGTGCCTGAGAGGATTTTTGAATGTTCGGTGCTTTACGTCGGTACTTTTCCACCGACCTCGCTATTGACCTTGGCACTGCCAATACTTTGATCTTTGCCCGTGACAAGGGCATCGTGCTGGATGAGCCTTCGGTGGTTGCCATTCGCCACGAGGGCGGCCCCCACGGCAAGAAGGTCATTCAGGCCGTAGGCCGTGAAGCCAAGGCCATGCTGGGCAAGGTGCCCGGCAATATTGAAGCCATCCGCCCCATGAAGGACGGCGTAATTGCGGACTTTGTGATCACCGAGCAGATGATCAAGCAGTTCATCAAGATGGTGCACCCCCGCAATGTGATGACGCCCAGCCCACGCATCATCATCTGCGTGCCCTGCGGCTCCACCCAGGTGGAACGCCGTGCCATCAAGGACGCTGCAGAAGCCGCTGGCGCAACCGCTGTCTACCTGATTGAGGAACCCATGGCGGCCGGTATCGGCGCGGGCCTGCCTGTGTCTGAGGCCTCCGGCTCCATGGTCGTGGACATCGGCGGCGGCACCACCGAAGTGGGCGTGATCTCGCTGGGCGGCATGGTCTACAAGGGCAGCGTGCGCGTGGGTGGTGACAAGTTTGACGAAGCCATCATCAGCTACATCCGCCGCAACTACGGCATGCTGATCGGTGAGCCCACGGCCGAAATGATCAAGAAGGAAATTGGCTCGGCCTTCCCCGGCTCTGAAGTCAAGGAAATCGAGGTCAAGGGCCGCAATCTGTCCGAAGGCGTGCCCCGCAGCTTCACCATCTCTTCCAACGAAGTGCTGGAAGCGCTGACCGAGCCGCTGAACCAGATCGTCTCCGCCGTGAAGAACGCGCTGGAGCAGACCCCTCCCGAGCTGGGCGCCGACATTGCCGAGCGCGGCATGATGCTGACCGGTGGTGGCGCGCTGCTGCGTGACCTGGACCGTCTGCTGGCGGAAGAAACCGGCCTGCCCGTGCTGGTGGCAGAAGAGCCTCTGACCTGCGTGGTACGTGGCTGCGGCATGGCGCTGGACAGCCTGGACCGCCAGGGCAGCATCTTTACCAGCGACTGATCGCTGTCTGCCCCTGACCTGCGGCCTGCAGCATGAAGCTGGGCCGCAGGTTTTTTTGCTGGAATCGCTTCCCATGTTCTTAGCGAACGCACACCTTTCCCCTGCGCCGTACTGCCTGGACGGTGGTGTTCGTTCGCACATCCCAAGGCAGCAAGCATGAGTTTGCGAACGCTGGAACGGGACGCCCCCTCTTCTTTCAAGCACAGTGTGGCCGCTGGCACGCGCGCCCTGCTGCTGTGTGCCCTGGCCGTGGTGCTGATGCTGGCGGACGTGCGCTTCAAGCTCACGGAGCCGGTGCGCCAGGCCGTCTCTGCCGTGCTGTTTCCCATCCAGTGGGCGGTGATGCAGCCCGTGGAGTGGCTCGGCGGTGCCAAAAACTATTTCCAGGACTTGGGCCAGGCCCAGGAAGAAGCCGCGGAGGCCCGTCGGCTGATGGCTGCCATGTCGCTCAAGGCCTATGACGCCGAAAAACTGCTGGCCGAGAACCAGCAGCTGCGCGATCTACTGGAGCTGCGCCCGCGCCTTGTGGTGGATTCGGTGGTCGCAGAGGTGATGTATGAGTCCCCCGACAGCTACACGCGCCGCGTGGTGCTGGACAAGGGGCAGGTGGCAGGCATTGTGGCGGGTAGCCCCGTGGTGGATGACCTGGGTGTGCTGGGCCAGGTCACGCGCGTGCAGCCGTTTTCCAGCGAGGTGACGCTGCTGTCTGACCGTGAACAGGCGATTCCCGTCATGGTGCTGCGCACCGGCCAGCGTGCCGTAGCCTTTGGTGATGCTTCCAACCTGCGCAGCGACGGCATGGAGCTGCGCTTTGTGCCCAATGATGCAGATATTGACGTGGGTGACGAGCTGGTCACCAGCGGTGTAGATGGCGTCTACATGGCGGGCCTGCCCGTGGCCCGTGTGGTGGAGGTGGAGCGCCGCCTGCAGTCTTCCTTCATGCGTGTGTACTGTGAGCCCATGGCGCGTCTGGATGGCGCACGCCATGTGGTGGTACTCACGCCGCTGAATGCGATCAAGGCCGAGCATGTGCCCGATACCCATGAGCTGGCCGCAGAGCCACAGACGGCCGCGCAGAACCAGCGTGAAGACAAGTCTGCCCAGCGCCGCGCCGTGCCAGCCGGGGTACAGCCTGCAGGAGTCAAGCCATGATCATGCCGCGTGGCCAGCAGCTGCTGCTGCCAGTGAACCCCACTTTCATCGCTTTCAGCGTGGCGCTGGCCTTTGTGCTGAGTCTGCTGCCCTGGAGCGGCTATGTCTGGATGCCTGACCTGCTGATGCTGGTGCTGGCCTTCTGGGCACTGCACCACCCCAACCGCATGCCCATGAGTGTGGGCTTTTTGCTGGGGCTGGCAGTGGATGTGCAGCAGACTTCTCTTTTGGGTCAGCATGCGCTCACTTATGTGCTGGTGATTTATGCATCGCAACGCCTGAGCCGGCGCATGATGTGGTTTTCGCTGTTTACGCAGGCCGTGCAGATGCTGCCGCTGTTCGTGCTGGCGGCGGTGCTGCAGATGGCCATCCGCATGCTGGCGGGGGGGATTTTCCCCGGTCTGTCGATTGCGCTGGCTCCGGTGTTCGAGATGGTGCTCTGGCCGTTTCTGAGTGTGCTGCTGCTTGCGCCCCAGCGCCGTGCGCCGGACTCAGACCGTGACCGTCCGCTGTGAAGCCGTGCATGAGGGGCCGTTGCCATGAACAGCTTTGAGGTCCGCGACAGCGAACATGAACTCTCCCGCTTTCGCCTGCGTCTGCTGGTGGTGGCGGTGGTGGTGCTGCTCATGTTCAGCATTCTGGTGTTCCGCCTGTTTGTGCTGCAGGTGGTGCGCCACGACGCTTTTGCCCAGCGTGCAGAGAGCAACCGCACGGCGGTGGTGCCCATCGTGCCCAATCGCGGGCAGATTCTGGACCGCAACGGCATTGTGCTGGCCAGCAACTACTCGGCCTATACGCTGGAGCTCACGCGCTCCAAGGTGAAAAACCTGGAAGAGACCATTAATGCCCTGTCTGAGGTGGTGGAAATCACTGCGCGCGACCGGCGCAAGTTCCGGCGGCTGATGGAGGACTCCAAGCGCTTTGAGTCCATCCCCATCCGTACGCGCCTGACCGATGAAGAAGTGGCGCGCTTTGCGGCGCAGCGCTGGCGCTTTCCGGGCGTAGACATCAAGGCCCGCTTTTTCCGCAACTACCCGCTGGAAGACGTAGCAGGCCACGTGGTGGGCTATATCGGCCGCATCAACCAGAAAGAGCAGGAAGCGATCGAGGACAGCGAGGACTACGCCAACTACCGTGGCACCGAAGTCATCGGAAAGCTGGGCATCGAGCAAAGCTATGAAAAGCAGTTGCACGGCCTGACGGGCTGGGAGCAGCTGGAAACCACGGCAGGTGGCTTTGCCGTGCGCCGCCTGAACAGCCGCCCGGCCACGCCCGGGGACTCGGTGGTGCTGAGTCTGGACGTCGGCCTGCAAAAGCTGACCGAAGACCTGTTTGGCAACCGCCGTGGGGCGCTGGTAGCCATTGACCCGCGCAACGGGGAAGTGCTGGCCATGGTCAGCAAGCCGACCTACGACCTGAACCTGTTTGTGGATGGCATTGACCAGGAAAGCTGGGACATGCTGAACAATTCCATTGACCGGCCGTTGCTCAACCGTGCGCTGCGCGGCACCTACCCGCCGGGCTCCACCTACAAGCCCTTCATGGGGCTGGCAGGCCTGGAATCTGGCAAGCGCCGCGTGGACACCACCATCCAGGACAACGGCAGCTGGACTTTTGGTGGCCACACCTTCCGCTCCGGTCACCCCAACGGGCCCACCAATCTGCGCCGCTCCATCATCAAGTCGTCCAATGTGTACTACTACATGCTGGCCAATGACATGGGCGTGGACCTGATTCATGAATACCTCTCGCCCATGGGCTTTGGCAGCCAGACGGGCATAGACCTGCATGGTGAAGCCAGAGGCGTGCTGCCCAGCACGGAGTGGAAGCGCAATGCCTACAGGCGCCCCGAGCAGAAGAAGTGGTATGCCGGTGAGACCATCTCCCTGGGCATCGGCCAGGGCTACAACCACTTCACCATGCTGCAGCTGGCCTCGGCCACGGCCATGCTGGCCAACCACGGCGTCAAGCACCGTCCACATCTGGGCATGGGCGTGATCCAGGCGGGCACACAGGCCTATCAGCCGCTGTACAAAAGTGATGGCGAGGATCTGGGCTACAAGCCCGAGCACGTCGAAGCCGTGCGCAGCGCCGTGCAGGCCGTGACAGTGGAAGGCACGGCGCGCCATGTGTTTGCCGGTGCGCCCTACACATCAGCGGGCAAGACTGGCACGGCGCAGGCCGTGACCATTGGGCAGAAAGACAAATACGACGCAGCCAAGCTGGCTGAGCACCAGCGCGACCACTCGCTCTACATTGCCTATGCACCGGCCGAAAACCCACAGATTGCGCTGGCCGTGATTGTGGAGAACGCGGGTTTTGGTGCGGCCGCGGCTGCGCCTATTGCACGCCGCGTGTTTGACTACTGGCTGCTGGGCCAGTACCCCAGTGAGGCAGACCTGGCAGCCGTGCGCAAGGGCCAGGCCACGCGCCCCATTGGCCAGCCACGCAGTGCGGCCGAAGTCATGGCCAGGTACGAGCGCGTCCATATCCCCGGCCTGACCGAGCGCAGGCTGGAGCCCCTGCGTGAGGGCGATCTGCTGAAGCCCGACGCAGCACCGCTGAACGTGCCAGCAGCGCCTGGCAGGCGTGAGGAAGAGGGCGCAGACGAAGCGCTTGAAGAAGATTGAGGTCTGCTCGCCGGATGGCCTAGTTGGCCTAGTGCGGGTCTGAACGGTGTGCCGGTGTCCACTGGCTGCAGATCAGTGCCAGCACAATCAGCGCTGCGCCCAGCATGGCGACGGGCCCCATGCGCTCATCAATCAGCCACCATGCGGTGATGGCAGCAAACACGGGCTCCAGTCCAAACACAATGGCGCTGCGCATGGCGTCTACACGCTGCTGGCCCCAGGCCTGCAGCACCACGACCACGGCACTGGCAATCAGGCCCAGATACACCATGGCCATCCACTGCGGGGCTTGCATGCTCTGGGCCTGCACAGCCAGTTGCTGCATGCCGTGGGGCTGCACCAGCAGGGCCAGTGTGGTGCAGGCAAACATGGAGCTGGCCAGGGCTGCAGCCATGCGGGTGGCACGCAGTGGGGCGCTCTGGTTGCGCAGGGCGGCGGCTTCCATGGTCAGAATGTAGATGGCGTAGACCACGGCGCTGCACAGCGTGAGGGTGTCGCCCCAGTTCCACGGAGCATCTTCAAAAAACATCAGGCACATGCCCACCACGGCCAGCGCGCAGGCGGCCCAGATGTTCCAGCTGGTCTTGCGGTGCAGTACCAGCCAGGCAATCAGGGGCACGATGAGCACGTTCAGCCCCGTCACAAAGGCATTGCGGTTGCTGGTGGTGTGGTGCAGGCCTTCAATCTGCAGCCAGAAGGCCACAAAGTTCAGCACGCCCAGCCCCAGGCCCCAGCGCCATTCGGCACGGCGCATGCCCCACCACAGCGGCAGCAGCACGAGTGCGGCCATGCCAAAGCGCAGCCAGATGATCTGCAGGGCAGACAGGTCGCTGGTCAGCTGCTTCATGGCGGGGAAGGTCGTGCCCCAGACAGCAGTGACCAGCAGCAGGGCCAGCAGCCCCAGTTGTTGAGTACGCATGAGTAATGCTTGCAAAAAGAAAGCGGCTAGCGCTGATAAATCAAGGGTTTCAAATAGAAAACTATCTGAAATCGAGATATATCAAGCGATAGCCGCTCTTGTTTTTAATATCTGATGCTGGTGATCAATGCGCGACGCGGCCGATGAAGGCGGCAATGCGCTCGTTCGCAGGGTTGGCAAAGAACTCGGCAGGCGGCGCTTCGTGGGCGATACAGCCCTGGTCGAAGAACATCACGCGGTCAGCCACTTCACGCGCAAAGCCCATTTCGTGTGTGACCACGATCATGGTCATGCCGCTCTTGGCGAGTCCCCGCATGACTTCCAGCACCTCCTGCACCATCTCGGGGTCCAGCGCCGAGGTGGGCTCGTCAAACAGCATGACCTGAGGTTCCATGGCCAGTGCACGCGCAATGGCCACGCGCTGCTGCTGGCCGCCCGAGAGCTGCCAGGGGTACTTGTGGGCATGGGCCTGCATGCCCACGCGCTCGAGCAGCTGCATGGCCTTGGCATTGGCCTGTGCGCGCGAAATCTTGTGGATGCGGCGCGGGGCCAGTGTCACGTTGTCCAGCACCGTCATGTGGCCGAACAGGTTGAACTGCTGGAACACCATGCCTACTTCGCAGCGCTGCTTTTGCAGCGTGGCTTCGTCGTCCGTCACCGCCACACCGCCGATGGTGATGGTGCCGCCGTCGTGCGGCTCGAGCCGGTTGATGGCGCGCAGCAGCGTGGACTTTCCTGAACCGGATGCGCCGATGATGACCGTCACCTCACCCTTGCTGAAGCTCGTCGAGACGCCCTTGAGCACCTGGTGCGCGCCAAAGCTCTTGGTGACCTTGTCGCAGATGATGTAGGGGGTACGAGTGTTGGAGGCGGTGCTCATTTCTGGCGTCCTTCCACATCAAAGCGGTATTCCACAGCGGCAGTGACCTGTGTGACCAGTGTGGTCAGCACCAGATAGGTCACGCCCACGGTGATCAGTGTTTCGACCGGCTGGAAGGTGGCGGACTGGATGCGGTTGCCCACATTGGTCAGCTCCACCACGCCAATCGCATAGGCCAGCGAAGAGTCCTTGAGCAGAGCCACAAAGTTGCTCACCAGCGGAGGCAGGGAAATCTTGAAAGCCTGGGGGAAGACCACGTCCAGAAACACGCGGCTCCTGGGCAGGCCCAGGGCACGCGCGGCTTCAGTCTGGCCGCGGGGTACGGCGTTCAGGCCTGCGCGCACGGCTTCGGCGTTATAGGCACCCACGTTCAGCGCCAGTGCAATCACGGCAGCGGCAAAGTCCGGCAGGTTCAGGCCGGGAACCAGCACGGGCAGTGCAAAGTACATGAACAGAATCTGTACCAGCAGGGGCGTGCCACGGATGATCCAGATATAGGCCCCCGAGATGGTGCGCAGCAGGGCATTGCCCGAGGTGCGGGCCAGTGCGGCAACCACGCCCAGCACCAGGCCGATGGCGCCGCTGATCAGCGTCAGATACAGGGTGGTGCGTGCGCCTTCGGCAAATTCGGCAGCGTGGTCACCAATGGGCTCAGGCAGCAGGGCCAGCAGTTGGCCGAGCGCAGCGACCACGACGATCATCACCAGCAGTGCGGTGACCAGGGTGGCGTTGCTGCGCTGGGTACGGCTCCAGGTAGAGGGCCAGATAGCGGTCAACATAGGAAAAAAGTCCGGGATGTAAAAAGCGAAAACGCCCTGGCGCAATTCCGTCAGGGCGTCGGGAGGGGCTGTCTGCCGTGGCAGCAGCCCATCAACCCATGCGTGTTATTCCGGGCAGCGGATGTCTTCCTGGAACCACTTCTGCGAGATCTTGGCGTAGCTGCCGTCCTGCAGTGCTTCAGCAAATGCCTTGTTCCAGGCGTCAGCCAGGGCCTGGTTGTCCTTGGAGACGGCGGCGGCAATTTTTTCCACGAACAGCAGTTCACCCTGGTTGAACTTGATCTTGGGGTTCTTCTGGAGCATTTCCTTGGCCAGGAAGCGCTCGGTCACCCAGGCGTCGGAACGCTTGGTCATCAGAGCGTTCATGGCGGCTTCGTTGGTGGGGAAGTTCACCACACGCTTCACACCAGGCACGTTCTTTTGCACGTAGTCCAGGTAGGTGGTGCCGGTCTGGGCCGACACGGTCTTGCCTGCCAGGTCTTTGCCGGACTGGATGGCGGGATCGGTAGAGATTACCTGTGCGCCCGAGCAGTAGTGGGGCGTGGTGAAGGTGACAGCTTTTTCACGCTCGGGCGTGATGCCGTGCGAGGAGATCACCAGATCCCAGCGGTCCTGCTTCAGGCCGGTGAGCAGGGCGTCGAACGAGATGGTCTTCCACTCGGCCTTCAGGCCCATTTTCTGGGCCATGAGTTCAGCCAGTTCGACTTCAAAGCCGGTCAGCTGCTTGCCTTCGAAGTAGGCAAAGGGGGCGTAATAACCTTCGGTGGCCAGACGGATGGTTCCGTCCTTCTGGATGTCTTCCAGGCTACGGGCGTGGGCACCAGTAGCAGCCAGCACTGCCACGGCGGCAGCGGCGATCAGGGAAATGCGTTTCATGATGGGTTTCCTGGATGCAGTCGCAGGATTCTTGGCCTCCGGCTCCAGAGATGGAGCCTTCCGAACGCACCACGCGGCTCGGAGAAAAGTAAAGGCCACAGCGCGCAATCAAGCAAGGCGCTGCGCCGCTGATTTCCTGATGAAGTAATGCACCGAAAAAGAGCGGCAGGAGGCGAAAGCAGCCCTCCATTATAGAAGTGCCGCCTTCTCGGCTGCAGAAGGCTATGCCTGCGACCTTAAGTGTCTATGTCTATTTGTGATGAAGCGAGCGCTAGCTTCCAAAGGCGTCCCAGCCAGTCTTGCAGATCAGCAGGCTGACCACGACGATAAAGATCACGCGCACAAAGCCTGCCCCGTGGCGCAGCGCCATCCAGGTGCCCAGCACGCTGCCCAGTACATTGGCCACTGCCAGCGGCACGGCAAAGTGCCACCAGACATGGCCCTTGAGCGCAAACAGCACGATGGCGGCCAGGTTGGTGGTGACATTCATCAGCTTGGCGTTGATGGAGGCGTTCAGAAAGTCATAGCCCAGCAGGCGCACCAGCAGGAACACAAAAAAGCTTCCTGTGCCCGGGCCAAAAAAGCCGTCATAAAAACCAATCACCAGGCCAATGGCCGCCGTGAGCCATTGCGTGGCGCGGGGGCTGTGCAGCGGCGTGTGCTCACGGCCCATATCCTTTTTGGCCAGCGTATAGAGGAGCACGGCCAGCAAGATAAAGGGCAGGGCTTTGCGCAGAAAGCCCGGGTCAATCAGGGTGACGGCCCAGGCCCCGAGAAAGGCACCTACGCCTGCGGCGGCAATGCCCGGAATGATGGTGGCCCAGGTGATGGAGATGCGGCGGCTGTACTGCCAGGCCGACATGGCGGTTCCCCAGACGGCTGCGCTCTTGTTCGTGCCAAACAGGGTGGCGGGTGCGGTCTGCGGAAAGGCTGCGAACATGGCAGGCACGAGGATCAGGCCACCACCGCCGACGATGGCATCCACAAAGCCTGCAAGGGCTGAAGCCAGGGAGACAAATATCCATTCCATAGCGCTGCATTGTGCGGGATGCGGCAGCAGATGCGGGTGCTGCGGCATAAACAAAAAGCGCCGGGAGTTCCGGCGCTTTGCGAAGGCATCTCATGATTGGATGCTTGATAAATTTTGGTCTTGTTGTGTCGAGTTGTCTCCTCGGGCTCCTCCTTGCTGCTGCACCTTGGTGCGCGCTAGAGTGAATTGACTGTAAGACTTGCCCGAGCATGGTGCATCGGGGATTTCCCGCAAGCTTGATGCAGGTCGACTGACAGGCTGAAAACTGTGCAGGCATGGCTTGTGCTTGTCCGCTGCTCATAAGAGCCAATCAGACAAGTCATGAGGGACCAAGATGAGCAGGCAAGACAAGCGACGCGGAGGGGGGAAGGTGGTGTGCGGCAGCACTGGGGCTGGCAGCACCGTGGAGCGCACAGGCACAAAGCATGGTGGGCTTTGCCGAGATCAGCGGTGCTGATACGGCCTGGGTACTGGTATCGGCTGCACTGGTGCTGCTGATGACACTGCCCGGTGTGGCCCTGTTCTACGCCGGCATGGTGCGGCGCAAGAACGTGCTGGATACGCTGGCGGCGGTACTGGGCACGGCCTGCGCGGTCAGTGTGGTGTGGTTTGCCGTGGGCTATTCGCTGGCTTTTACGCCGGGCTCGGCATGGATTGGTGGGCTGGATAGGCTGTGGTTCGGCGGGCTGGACTACCAGCTGCTGACGCAGCAAGTCGCCATCAATCCGATTGCGCCGCGCATTCCTGAGGCGGCCTATGCCATTTTTCAGATGACTTTCGCCATCATCACTGCGGCACTGATCGTGGGTGCACTGGTGGAGCGCATGCGCTTTGGCGCGCTGATGCTGTTCATGCTGCTGTGGAGCCTGTTCGTCTATGTGCCCGTGGCCCACTGGGTGTGGGAGCCCAATGGCTGGCTGGCACGCATGGGCGCGCTGGACTTTGCCGGTGGCGCTGTGGTGCATGTGAATGCGGGTGCAGCCGGGCTGGCCTGTGCCTGCTATCTGGGCCGGCGCACAGGCTACGGGCGCGAGCCTTTCCAGCCCTACAACCTGGGCTGGACCATGCTGGGCTCCAGCCTGCTGTGGATTGGCTGGTTTGGTTTTAACGGTGGATCTGCTCTGGCGGCCGACGGTCGTGCGGCCCTGGCCATGGTGGTTACACACCTGGCAGCTGCCTGCGGCGGCATTGGCTGGGCGCTGGGAGAGTGGCTGTTCCACCGCCGCATTTCCCTGCTGGGGCTGTGCTCAGGCCTGGTGGCAGGGCTGGTGGCGGTCACGCCTGCAGCGGGCTATGTGAGCATGGCTTCGGGTGCGGTGATTGGTTTGATCGCTGGTCTGGTCTGCTACTGGGGTGCGACGGGCTTCAAGCGCTGGCTGGGTGCCGATGATGCGCTGGATGTATTTGGCGTCCACGGCCTGGGGGGGCATGGTGGGTGCGCTGCTGACCGGCGTGTTTGCTAGCTACACGATTGCCGGTGTGCACGGCAATGTGCTGGCGCAGGCGGTGGCCGTGGTGGTGGTCGCGGTGTTCAGCTTTGTCGCCACCTGCGTGCTGATGTGGGTGACGGACCGCATCATCGCCGTGCGTGTGGATGTACACGATGAGCAGATGGGGCTGGACATCAGCCAGCACCGTGAGCAGGTCGGGCATTGAGCGTATTGGGGCGCTGATGTCTGTGGGCTAACCAGGCTGCACACTGGGCAGCCTGCAAGGAGAGCAAGATGGCAAACAGTGAACGTATCGCCGCAGCCGCTCATTTGCATGTTGCGCTGCGCCGCAAGGCAGGCCGTGTGACCGATACAGACTGGATGGCGGTCAACGATGTCTATGCGCAGGCCATGGTGCGCTTGGCCCATGAAAAAGCGCAGGAACTGCATGACCCCAGCCTGGCCGAGCTGGCCAGCAGGCTGGATGCCTTGCTGCAGGCTGAGTCCACCACCAAGGCAGCGCCGCTGGTGCAGCGCGTGAGCCAAGGGTTGCGGGGGGGCAGCACGGCGCAGGAGGAAGAGCCGCCGCGCTATGTCGGCGGCTTGCGCTAGGGTGAAAACGCCCCAGGCAGGTAGCGTTCTACACCGTGAGTGATGCAGGCTCGGCATGTGCTGTTGCCTGGGTGGGCATCGCCGTATCGGTGGGTGTGCAGGCATTGATGCCTTGACTGGCCTGATAGTCCGCACGAATCCACTCGGCCGCTTTTTCGGCCAGCATCAGTGTGGGGCTGTTGGTATTGCCGCTGGTAATGGTGGGCATGGCGCCAGCATCCACCACGCGCAGCCCCTGCACGCCGCGCACGCGCAGGCGGCTGTCGAGCACAGCCATGGGGTCATTGCTGCGTCCCATTTTGGTGGTGCCCACGGGGTGGAAGATGGTGGTGGCAATCTCGCCAGCCAGCTGCAGCAGGGCTTCATCGCTTTGGTACTGCGCACCGGGCTTGTATTCCTCGGGCTGGTAGCGCGCCAGGGCAGGCTGGCTCACGATGCGCCGCGTCAGGCGCAGGCTGTCGATGGCTACCTGCTGGTCTTCGGGGGTGCTCAGGTAGTTGGGGGCAATGGCTGGCGCCTCCTCAAAGTTGGGGCTCTGGATGGTGACGCTGCCGCGGCTGGTGGGGTTGAGGTTGCAGACGCTGGCCGTGAATGCCGGGAAGCGGTGCAGCGGCTCGCCAAAGGCGTCCAGCGACAGCGGTTGCACGTGGTATTGCAGATTGGGGTGCGGCAGATCCGGGCGGCTGCGCGTGAAGGCGCCAAGCTGAGAGGGGGCCATGCTCAGGGGGCCGGTGCGGCGCAGCAGGTATTCCATCCCCATGCGCAGCTTGCCCCGGCGACTGGCCGACATGGTGTTGAGCGTGGTGCAGCCCTGGACCTTGTAGACCGAGCGAATCTGCAGATGGTCCTGCAGATTGGCGCCTACGCCGGGCAGGTCTATCTGCAGTGGAATCCCTTTGTCGTGCAGCAGCTGTGCAGGGCCGATGCCGGATAACTGCAGCAGCTGTGGCGAGTTAATTGCTCCTGCGCAGACCAGCACCTCCTGCGTGGCCGTCAGCTGCACGATTTCTGTTCCATCCCACACCCGTACGCCGGTGCAACGCAGGCTGCCGTCGCTCTGGCGCTCCAGCACCAGGCGCTTGGCGTGGGCCATGGTCCACATCTCAAAGTTGGGGCGGCCATAGCACTTGGGGCGCAGAAAAGCCTTGGCCGTATTCCAGCGCAGCCCGTTTTTCTGGTTGACCTCAAAGTAGCCCACGCCTTCGTTGCTGCCGCGGTTGAAGTCATCCGTGGCGGGTATGCCGGCCTGCTGTGCGGCCTGGGCAAAGGCATCGAGAATATCCCAGCGCAAGCGCTGCTTTTCCACGCGCCATTCGCCCTTGCTGCCGTGCAGGGCGGCAAATGCCGGGTCATGGGGCTGGCCTTCGTCCAGCCGCCAGTGGCTTTCATGCCGCTTGAAGGCGGGCAGTACGTTGTCCCAGCGCCAGGTGTCATCACCGGTCAGCTCAGCCCAGTGGTCATAGTCACGAGCCTGGCCACGCATGTAGATCATGCCGTTGATGCTGGAGCAGCCACCCAGTGTTTTGCCGCGTGGATAGCGCAGGCTGCGGCCATGAAGGCCTTCCGTTGCTTCGGTCTGGTAGAGCCAGTCTGTGCGCGGGTTGCCAATGCAGTAGAGGTAGCCCACAGGAATGTGGATCCAGTGGTAGTCGTCCTTGCGACCAGCTTCGATGAGCAGCACGCGCACATTGCGGTTCGCCGTCAGCCGATTGCACAGCAATGCGCCTGCTGTGCCGCCTCCTATGACAATGTAGTCAAATGTGGTCTCGCTCATGATGCTCCCGGTCGCAGTGGTGAAAATGCCTGCAGCGGCCTGCTGCAGGACGCCCCTCTCGCATTGTGGGAAGAAGGCGCAATGTGTCGATAGGGAAACTATGAGGTCGTGTAGGAAGACATGAACAATGACTGCTTCTCTCAGCCCTGATAGTGAGGATGGATGTGAATGCTTGTAAGCTTGCGGGACTTGGGCTTTACATACCGCTATGAACGACGACACCTCACCGCGACTGCACACCACCGCCGATGCACAGGGTGCATGGGTGCAGCTGCTAGGGCGCTGGGGTGCGGCAGAGCTGGGGCAGCGCACGAACTGGCGGGCACTGAAGCAGGCACTGAGCAGCAACCGCATCTCTCCGGATGTGGGCTGGGATCTGGAGTCCCTGCAGTGGCTGGACCATATCGGCGCGCAGCTGCTGTGGCAGCACTGGCAGCATCAGTGGCCTGCGCGCGTCCGTGTTTCTGAGGCGCAGCGCGCCATGATCGAGCGTGTGGCCAAGTTTCAGCGTGCCCCCTTGCCGCAGCGACCTTCCATGGGCCTCATGGACCGGGTCAACCAGCTGGGTCTGCTGGTGCTGGGGGCTCTGGGCCACATGCGGCACCTGGTGGAGCTGATCGGTCAGCTGGTGCTGGATCTGGGCTATCTGATTCGCCATCCTCGCCAGGGCCCGTGGCGTGATTTTTCTGGTCATCTGTACAACATGGGGGCCATGGCGCTGCCGATTACGGCGCTGGTGGGCTTTCTGATTGGCGTGGTGCTGGCTTATCTGATGGCGCTGCAGTTGCGGCAGTTCGGGGCAGAGACTTTTATCGTAGACATTCTGGGCATCTCGCTGGTGCGGGAGCTGGGCCCGCTGCTGGCAGCCATTCTGGTGGCTGGCCGTTCGGGTTCGGCCATCACAGCCCAGATTGGTGTGATGCGCGTGACGGAAGAGCTTGACGCCATGCAGGTCATGGGCATACGCCACGGCTTTCGCCTGGTCATGCCGCGTGCCATGGCGCTGGCCCTGTCCATGCCTCTGATCAGTCTGTGGACCACGCTGGCAGCGCTGGGTGGCGGCATGCTGGCATCCGATCTGACGCTGGGCATTTCTGCCGCCTATTTTCTGGAAACCCTGCCTAGTGCCGTGAGCATCGGCAATCTGGTGCTGGCCACGGCCAAGTCCGTGGTGTTCGGGGTGTTTATTGCGCTGATTGGCTGTCACTGGGGCCTGCAGGTCAAGCCCAATACGCAGAGCCTGGGTGCGGGGACCACGGCCTCGGTGGTGTCGTCCATCACCATGGTGATCGTGGTGGATGCCATTTTTGCGGTGGCCTTCAAGAATGTGGGGTTCTAAGCCATGACTGAGACTGCCACTACCCCAGCTCCAGCTACGCCACCAGTGGTGGTGATCGACAAGCTGTGGAGCATTTTTGGTGAAGGCGAGCGTGCTTTTGCGGTGCATCAGGATCTGGATCTGACGGTGCACCAGGGCGAAATGCTGTCCATCGTCGGTGGCTCGGGCACGGGCAAGACCGTGCTGCTGCGCCAGATTCTGGGCCTGCTGCACCCTGGCAAGGGTACGGTGACTACGCTGGGCCGCCCGGCAGCCGAGCTGTGCAACGCACAGGCTGCCAGTAGGGTGGGCATGCTGTTTCAGCAGGGGGCGCTGTATTCGGCCTTCAATGTGCTGGAGAACATTGGCTTTGCACTGCGCGAGCAGGGCACACTGCCTGATGCCATGGTCGATGAAGCCGCCATGATCAAGCTGCAGATGGTGGGCCTCAAGCCCGAGCACGCGACGCGCATGCCTTCTGACCTGTCAGGCGGCATGATCAAGCGCGTGGCGCTGGCCCGTGCCCTGATCATGGACCCACCCTTGCTGCTGCTGGACGAACCTACGGCAGGGCTGGACCCGACAAGTTCTGACGAATTCTGCGAACTGCTGCGCGAGCTGCACGACGATCTTGGGCTGACCATGATCATGGTCACGCATGACCTGGACACGCTGTTTGCGCTGTCCAGTCGCGTGGCGGTGCTGGCGGAAAAGCGCGTCATTGTGACGGGCTCGCCGCGCGAGGTGGCGCAGTTCAACCACCCGTTTATTCACACGTTTTTTCAGGGAGAGCGTGGCCGTCGCGCCATGGCTCCTGCCCCTGTTGGAGGGCAATAAGCATGGAAAACAAATCACATGCCATGGCCGCAGGCAGCTTTGTGCTGTGCCTGCTGGCACTGCTGATCGGGCTGACACTATGGCTCACGCGCGATCGCAACGATTACCGGGAGTTCGAAATGACCACGGAAGAAGCCATCAGCGGCCTGCAGAACCAGGCCACGGTGCGCTACAAGGGCGTGGCGGTGGGCAAGGTCACGCTCATTACCTTTGACGATCTGAACAAAGGCCAGGTCCTGATCCGCATTGCCGTAGACAGCAAGGCACCCGTGACGCCTACAGGAACCTATGGCACCCTGGGCTATCAGGGCGTGACGGGGCTGGCCTATGTGCAGCTGGACGATCTGGTGCCCCCCCTGAAGGAAGCGCTACCCAGGGGCGAAAGCGATATTCCGCGCCTGCTGATGAAGGCTTCCCAGCTGAATGTGCTGGCCGATCAGGGCATGAACATCCTCACCCGCGTGGATGAAGCCACAGCACGTATCAACCAGCTGCTGGGCGATGCCAACCAGGAGCGCTTCAGCCAGCTACTGGAAAACCTGGCGCAGGCGGCAGGCAATGTAAGTGCCACGACCCGCGCCATCAACACCACGCTGCATGACAAGGTGGCGCCTGCGGTGCAGGAATTCCCGGCGCTGGCCGAGGATGCGCGCAAAGCCATGCAGGCACTCACACAAGCAGGTACGGAAGCCGCCCATCTGGTGCGTGATGTGCGCCAGATGACCCAGGCCGCCCAGCAGCCCGGAGGGGCGCTGGAGCAGGTGGTCAACAGTGCGCAGTCCATGGCGCGTGCTGCCGAGCGATTTGACCGCAGCACCTTGCCCAGCATCAATCAGGCGGCGGACGATGTCTCTACCGCTGCGCGCCAGCTCGGCGGCGCAGCCAGCAGCTTTGGAGCCAATCCACAGGCTTTGATTTTTGGCTCGCCCAATGTGCCAGGCCCCGGTGAACCCGGCTTTGTAGCGCCTGCTTCTGGACGATAAGGATGGACCACATGCAACAAGTACAGAAGACCGTATTCCCCGCCAAGCAAGGCCGCTGGTGGTGGGGTGTGACGCTGGCACTGGTGCTCGCAGGCTGCGGCAGCAAGGCAGACCCCGGATTTTCCCCGGCGAACCCTGTCAATATCACGATCTGGACGTACTACAACGGTGAACAGCTCGAAGCGTTCAACGCGCTCGTCGACGAGTTCAACTCGACCGTCGGCAAGGAACAGGGCATCACGGTTGAGAGCTCCAGCCACGGCAGCGTGACCGATCTTGAGAACAACGTGCTCGCTTCTGCCGAGGGCAAGGTCGGTGCCGAGGCGATGCCCAACATCTTCTCCGCCTACGCCGACACTGCCTACGCGCTCGATGAATGGGTCAAATTGCCGATCTGAGCGATTATCTAAGCGAAGAGGACCGCGCCGCCTTTATTGAGGACTATCTGAGCGAAGGCGACTTCTCCGGCTCGGGCAGTATCAAGATCTTCCCCGTCGCCAAGTCGGTGGAGCTGCTGTTTCTCAATGAAACGGACTGGGAGCCGTTCGCCGCCGCCACAGGCGCAACCTATGACGACTTGGCCACGATCGAAGGCCTCGTCTCCGTCGCCGAACGCTACTACGAGTGGACCGACGCGCAGACGCCCGACATCCCGAACGATGGACGCGCGTTTTTCGGCCGCGACGCGATGGCGAACTACATGCTCATCGGCGCCAAGCAGCTTGGCTGCACGATCTTCGACGCACAGGACGGCAGCATGACGCTGAACTTTGACCACGACGCCGTGCGCACCCTCTGGGATAACTACTATGTACCCTTCATCAAGGGCTACTTTTCCGCAAGCGGCCGCTTCCGCAGCGATGATGTGAAGACCGGCAATATCAT
>ERZ791624.235-NODE-235-length-41214-cov-2.774047_pt1 | contig 41214 bp, 50 predicted proteins | sample MGYA00510058_ERZ791624 | MGnify/ENA primary metagenome ERZ791624 (study PRJEB30046, sample SAMN00715158) | human gut metagenome | study: EMG produced TPA metagenomics assembly of the A metagenome-wide association study of gut microbiota in type 2...
TTGGCTGTGCTCCAGCTGACGGCCTACAATACTGCGTACCGTAATATTATCGCTTATGCCCTCGATGCCTGTGCGCAGACCGCAGATACCGCGCACAATCAAATCGATATGCACGCCTGCAGCCGAAGCCTCGTACAGCTTCTGGATTACGGGCTGGTCAATCAGCGAGTTCATCTTGGCGATGATATGTCCCTCACGGCCGGCACGCACCACAGCAATTTCATTATCAATCAGCGCGTAAATTTTCTCGCGCAGTCCCAATGGCGCCATAACCAGCTTATTCCAAACCGGTGGCTCGCTGTAGCCGCTGAGCAGATTGAAGAACGCCGAAGCATCGCTGCCGAACTCGTCATTGGCCGTCATCAGGCCAAGGTCGGTATACAGCTTTGCGGTGCTGTCGTTATAGTTGCCTGTGCCCAGATGCAGATAACGCTTAATGCCGTTATCCTCCTTGCGCACGATAAGAATAATTTTGGCATGCGTCTTTAAGCCTACCAAACCGTAGATAACATGGCAGCCTGCTTTTTCCAGACGGCGCGCCCAGAGGATATTATTTTCCTCATCAAAACGTGCCTTAAGCTCTACCAGTACGGTTACCTGCTTGCCGTTTTCCGCAGCACGCGCCAGTGCAGCAACGATAGGACTGTTGCCGCTCACACGGTACAGCGTCTGCTTAATCGCCAGCACCTGCGGATCATCGGCAGCATCGCTCACCAGCTTAACTACCGGGTCAAAGCTTTCATAGGGGTGATGCAGCAAAATATCGTTGGCACGGATAGCCGCAAACAAATCGCTGTCATCCGGCAGCTCCAGCGGACGCTGCGGCACAAAGGGCTCATACAGCCACGGCCACATGCCCTTCATACCGATAAATTTAAAGAAGCAGGTCGGGTCCAGAGGTCCGTTGATTTCATAAACTTCCATCTCCGTAACATCCAGATTTTCCTCCAGGAATCTTTTGATACGATTGTTATTCGTTTTGAAGATTTCCAAGCGAACCGCAGCGCCGCGCTTACGCTTACGCAGCGATTCCTCAACCTCCTTCATAAGGTCAACGCTGTCATCCTCTTCCAAGTCAAGGTCACTGTCACGCGTTACTCTGAAGGACACCATATCCAGAATGTGGCAGCCCTTGAACAGATCGTGGCAATGGCTGGCGATAATATCCTCCAAAAATACGAAGGTACGCTTGCCCTCAGGCTCAACCTCGACAATGCGGTCCAGCACGCTCGGCACCTGAATCAGGCCCATGCTGTGCTCGCCGTCGGCCTTAATAAGTTCAACAGCAAGATTCAGTGTTTTATTGGCCAAAAACGGGAAGGGACGCGAAGCATCTACCGCCATCGGCGTCAATACCGGGAAAACAACCTCACGGTAATATTCCTCCAACCAGTCCTTGCCCAGCTCGCTCAAATCCTTAACGCGGCGGAAATGCAGCTTCACCGCATCCATTTCTGCCATCAGCGCAATCAGCGATTTGGTCTGAGTGCGCACCTGCTCATGCGCTGCCTGCGAAATAGCCACCAGCTGCTCATGCACCGACATTCCAGAGGCATCGCGCTTTTCTACGCCGCTGTCAAAATTGCTCCACAAACTGGCTACGCGCACCATAAAGAATTCATCAAGGTTAGAGGCCGAAATGGCGATAAACTTCAGGCGCTCCAGCAGCGGTGTGTCCTTAACCATTGCTTCCTTCAATACGCGCAGATTAAATTTCAGCCAGCTCAGCTCGCGGTTATAAAAATACTCAGGCTTTGTCAAATCTAATTTTCCCATCACTTATTCACCCGTTCCAAAATCGGTTCAATACCAAAAACTTCCTCAAAGAAAGTTGATTTATCATCAAACGTCCAGATTTCCAACGTCAAATCCTCTTTACTTGCTGCCAGAACCTTCAGCTTATTATCCTTCAGTGTTACACTGCAGCTGTGGATTTTTTGCATATAGCTGCGGTCCAAAGCATCTGCCAGACGCACAATGGCAGCCAGCTTGGCCACAACAGGCACCAGCTCCTTTTCCACATGCGGAGCAAGCGTATTGGTCTTGTCAAACAGTCTGTTGGCATGATAATACGATGCCAGCGCTACGATTTTCTTATCCTTCTCGCTCAGGCCGATAATATCCGTAGACATAATCAGCTGATATGTATAGATAGAGTGACTGCGCATGCAGATATATTTGCCTATATCATGCAAAATGCAGGTTGCACGCAAAAGCAGGCGCTCATGCTCACCCATGCCGTAAGCCTTGGCAATCTTATCGAAAATAATCAGCGACAGGCGCTCCACCTGTTGGGCATGCTTCTTGTCATACAGATAACGGCTGCCGATGGTATGGAAAAGGCTGATAAGCTCCTGCTCCAGCTCCTTACGCATCACAGGATTCGTTTTATTGCCGATATGCAGCAGCTGGATGCCGTCGATAAAGCGGTCTGCCGTAATAATAATTTCCTTGGCGGGAATCAGATGCAGCAGCTGTTCATACAGCAGTACCGTAGGCAGTACAAGCTCCGCAACATTTTCCGGCAGCTTATATACCTGAATCAGCTGCGGCAGGCTCATCTGACGCATACTATCGAAAAAGGCATGGAAATCCGCTGCCTTGATGCTATGCACCTTCTGCTGCTCATCCAGTCCCAGCATCCGCAGCAAAAGCTCGGTTTCTGTACCGGAAAGCACCAGATAACGCACCTTGCTGTCACCCAGCTCGTTTCTTACCGGGCCGATTGTACTGCTGAGAAATTCCGTCAGCGCCTTGTTAAAATGCATGCTTTCACGGCGGTTGCGCTCAAAGCTTTCCTTAATACGGATGATACCGATGTGGAAATTGCCCTGATAGCAGATTTTTTCATCGCGCACCAGCGTTACACCCAAGCCGCCGGAGGAAATATCCATCATCAGCATGCCTTCACGTTCGGTAGAAATTTTTTCTGCCTTCAGCGTATTGCGGATGGCTACAAATTTGGTATAAATCTCCTTCGGCATATCAACAACATCGACCACAAGACCGGTTTTGTTATAAATCTGATCCAGCAGAAAAACCTGATTGCTGGCCTCACGCACAGCAGTAGTTGCCTGCATAACATATTCCTCGACACCGTATTCCTTCATCAGACGCTTGAAGCCGATAAGAATTTCGCAGATTTCGGAAACCAGCGGGAAAGGAATTATTTTATTTTTAAAAGTTGCCTCACCTAGGCGAATGCGTCGGTTGCAGCACTCAATAACCTTATATCTTTCGGTATTGTGATATTCGGTAATCTGCATACTGAGCATCTCCGAGCCTAGATGAATAGCAGCAAAGGTTGTGTAATTTTTACGCTTCATTAACTAAGCCTCCAAAACAGTATATTATTGTTATAATTCGGGTTTCTTAACAAAAATCCTGCGAAAAAATCAAAATTATACAGTAATTTAACAAGTTAACACGAATTTTACTTTTTCACGCAGGATTTTTTCAGGTTATGGGTAATATAATAAATATATCGTTAAAATAGAATAATCGGAGTTTATAGAAACACCCCACAAGGAGAAAAGGAAAATGCAACGAATCGCAATTATCGACATCGGCTCTAACTCGGCCCGGCTTGTTATCAGCCATATTTATAAGAATGGTGCTTATAATATGGTCTATAACCAAAAAGAAGCCCTGCGCCTCAGTCAGAAGGTCGACGAAAAAAACATGCTTACAGAAGTAGCCTTCAGCAGCACCATCGAAACCATGAAAAGCTTTGCCTATATGTGCAAAATTTATCAGGCTGACAAAACCATTGCCGTTGCTACCGCAGCCATCCGCAACGCTGCCAACGGTGCCGAGCTTGTCGCACGCGTTGCCGAAAAAACAGGCATTCAGCTGCACATCATCTCCGGCAATACCGAAGCCTACATCAGCTATCTTGGCGTTATCAACACCCTCAACGTCAAGGACGGCATCATCTTTGACTTGGGCGGCGGCAGTACCGAGCTGATTCTGTTCAAGAACCGTAAAATTTTGGAAAGCGTATCCCTGCCTATCGGCGCAGTCAATACCACCTCCATGTTCAACACACGCAATGTCATGCCCGCCAATGTCTTCAGCGACGTCAGCTTTTTTATCATGAGCCGTCTGGAAAAGTACCCCTGGCTCAAGCAGAACGGGCTGCCTCTCATCGGCGTTGGCGGTACAGCGCGTACCGTAGCCAAAATCATCCAGCGTGAAAAGAAGTACCCGGCGACTAAAATCCATAATTATTCCTATACAACACAAACCTATCGTAGCTTTTTCAACAGACTGCGCAACACAAATCTGGATCAGCGCAAAAAGATTTCCGGTCTCAGCAGCGAGCGCAGTGATATCATTCTGGCCGGCAGCAGCATTATCAGCTGCCTTTTGGAGGCAACAGGTGCCAAAAAGCTCATCACATCCGGCTGCGGCCTGCGCGAAGGCTTGTTCTTCGATTATTATTCCAAGGAAAACCACGTGCCCATTATAGCGAAGGATATCCTTAGAATGAGCAGGGAAAATGTGTTAAACTTATATGAACCCGACCAGCAGCATTCCAGACACATCACCCATTTGGTGTTATCAATGTTTGATGGCTGGAGCGAGCTGCACGGCTTACGCAAAAATTACCGCCGCCTGCTGGAAACCGCTGCGCTGCTGCATGACATCGGCATCACCATCAACTTCTACAGTCACGCACGTCACAGTGCCTATATGATTTTAAATGCCAAGCTCTTTGGTCTGACGCACAAAGAGCAGGTCATCACGGCAGCTATCGCCGGCTGGCATAACGGCGTTTCCAAAAACTATTTCAAGGACCGTTTCTACAAGGAACTGCTTAGCGACGCCAACTGGAAAACAATCAACAAGCTGGCACTGCTGCTGGCCTTGGCAGAAAGCCTTGATTATACGGAAACCTCCCAGATTCATGTTATTGAACCGAGCATCAGCAAAAAGAATGCTACCTTAAAGCTCTATGCTCAGGGCATTCCAAGTATCGAAATGCATCAGATTCAGGAGCATCTGTCATGGTTCAAAAAGACCTTCGGCGTAGAGCTGAAGGTGCAGCTGGCGACAGCAGCAGAAGAATAATGCAAAGCAGCCTCAGCATACGCATGCGTATGCCAAGGCTGCTGTTTTTATTTCATTAGTAATATTATTTTTGAGGTTTATAAGAATTTTTCGCTTCTTTAAGCATAGCCTTTATTTCTTCTTTATCATTACGTAAAATTTCATCAACTTCATGTTGTAATTTTTCCTCATTATTAAAATCTATTCTTTTTCTAGCCATTAAAGTAATAGCCTTTATATACACATAAGCTGATACTATTGTAATAGCATATGCAATCCCACTTTCAATAGCAGCACCAACAAAAGAGCCAAATACAGGTATAAATTTTAAAAGCTCGCCAGCACCTAGCAAAACTACATATCCTCCCAAGTTGGCTACTACTCCAGACGCAACAGTTTTTAAAATATTTTTAGAAAATGTTATTCCTATGTCAGAATTAATTCTCGCATACATTGCCCAAATATTAGCAACATTAGCTGCCGCACTTGCACCAGGGACAGGTATAAAAGAACTTCCTGCAGCAATAAATGCATGAGTCGTAATATCACCCTGTATTTTTTCCGGTAAGCCACCAATAGTATTTTTTTCAAGTGCCTTAAGGCAATCCATGATTACTTTTATCTCATGAGCTTCGTTACTCATAAAGTCCACACCCTTTCATAAACTTTCGCTACGAGCTGAAAATTTTTAGTCCTTGCGCTCATTATACTACGTTGTCCCCCTCCGTCAACCATATGTACATATAAAAAGAATTTTCTCTTCTATCTGCTTCAAAGTTAGGACAAAAAAAGGTCTGCATACGCATAAGTATACAGACCTCAAGACAGCATTATAAAATTTTCTATGTTTAGTGGTTTATCATTCCTATATATTTAGTTCAGGATATTTTTCCATAAACATTTTTATAGCTTCTTCGGCAGGAATTACCCTTCCTGCTTCAATATCACTTAAGCCTTCTAGCAAGGCATTATACAATTCCATGCGAGCTTTTTGTTGTTCATCAGTTTCCATATCCATCAGAATAAACCTCCGCCAAAATAATAGCTTTTTATTTTACCGCAGCCTTCAAAATACCGTGTACCATAAGGGCGGAATTGTACAAATCCTCCTCCTTGATGTATTCGTCAACAGTATGCACATTAGCCATACCGGTGCCCAAAATTACGCTTGGCAGTCCGTAAGCATTCAGGAAGTTGGCATCACTGCCACCGCCGGTAACCGTAATATCAGGAGTAAAGCCATGCATTGCACAGGCAGCCTTTGCCAGTGCCACACCATCGCTGTCATCCGCAACAGCAAAAGAATCATACTTGTTATCCACAAATACTTCTGCCTTAGCGCCATATTTTTCGGCACTTGTTGCAATAGTTTCTACGATTTCCTTGCAGATAGCCTCCAGCTTTTCCTTGTTACGGCTGCGCGCATCACCCTCAATCGTTACCAGATCAGGCACAATATTGGTTGCCTTACCGCCGCCGATAATGCCGATATTGCAGGTAGTTTCCTCATCAATACGGCCATAACGTTTAACATCGGCAAGAGCCTTGGCAGCAATCATAATGGAGTTAATGCCCTTTTCCGGCTCCAGTCCGCCATGCGCGGTTCTACCGATAATGTCGATTTTATATTTCTTCTGGCCGGGAGCGCCGACAACAATCTCGCCCGGAGCGCCTTCACCATCCAGTGCATAGCCAACGTCGGAACGCAGCTTGGAGCGGTCGAGGCAACGGGAGCCGTTAACGCCGCCCTCCTCGCAAACAGTGAAGAGAATCTGGATATCACCATGCGGAGCGCCTTCCTCCAGCAGCAGACGAATACCCTCTAAAATACCCTCAACGCCGGATTTATCGTCACCGCCGAGAATAGTGGTACCGTCGCTATATAAAACGCCGTCCTTTTGGATAACGGTAGTGCCGCCGCAGGGCTCAACACCGTCCATATGTGCAGAAAGCAGCACGCGTACCGCACCTTCAACTCCTGCGCTGGCAGGCAAAAATGCCCACAGATTACCACAGTTGCCACCCAGCTTTTCACCGGCGTCATCCTCTTCCACCGTAAAGCCGAGAGCCTCTAATTTGCCTTTGAGCAGTTCGAATACAGGACGCTCCTGCAGGCTGTGGCAAGGCAGGGCAACAATTTCCTTAAATTCTGCGAGCATACGCTCCTTATTTACTTGCGTCATATTTATCTTCCTTTCAATAATATAAATTCAAGCTCAGCGTGCCTAAAGGGTTATCAAATCCGCTAAACTTTTATTTCTTAAATTATTCCGGTATGTTCCAGCAAAATTTTGATACCAATAAAAATCAGCACCAGGCCGCCGGCCACGTCAGCTCTCTTGCCGGCCATAGCTCCCAGCTTAAAGCCAGCCAGACCGCCAAAGGCTGCGATAGCAAAGGTCACCACGCCAATCAGTATGGAAGCGGACCAGATATCGGTATTCAAAAAGGCCAGGCTGATACCAACTGCCAGAGCATCAATACTGGTGGCAATCGCCAGCACCGCCATCTCCTTCACGCTATAATCTTTTTTGACATGACAGGCCTCGTTTGCTTCACGAATCATGTTGATTCCCAGATAAAGCAATAAGAAAAAGGCAAGCCAATGATCATATTCCGTAATATAATCACGGAAGGATACAGCGCTGTAATAGCCCAGCACCGGCATCAAAAACTGAAATGCTCCGAACCAGCTGCCGAAGCGCAAAGCTCCGCGTAGTCTGTTATCCGGTGTCAGCACCATACTACCGCAAACGGAAACGGCAAAGGCATCCATCGCCAGGCCAACCGCCAACAGCAACAGTTCTGCTAAACTCATATTTTCTTTCCCTCACTCACTGTAAACAAATCTATTCTTTATTTTCCTTATGCAACAGCTGCAGCAAGCGTTCATGATCCTTGCTTATCTTAATTACACGGAACACGCTCGTCATAAGCATCATTCCCAAGGCAATAGCACTGGCATCCATGCCGGTGGTTATGAGAATGTTCATGCCCGTGTCGTAATTATTTTCTATAATCGCTGCCATACCGCGATACATGCCGAGTCCCGGCACAATCGGGATAATACCGGGAATAACAAAAATCGTTACCGGCTGCTCAAAGATGCGCGCCGCCAGCTCGCTCAAAAGCGAAAGCGCAACCGTGGCAAAAAACATGGCATAAAAAGAATCATACGCTAAATCCTTGCGGATATAGCAATAAACTACCCAGCCTACCGCACCTATAACGCCGCTGATAGGCAAACTTTTGCGCGGTGCCTGAAACAGAATACCGAAGGCAGCCGTAGCGATAAACGCAAAGCCAAAGGCTGTAAAATAATTTATGCCCATAGCTTCCACCCCCAGTGATACCATACAAGCAGGCTGAATGCCAGGCCAATCGCAATGGATGTAGCAAAGAGCATCGCCTCGGCGATACGCGAATTGCCGGAAATCAAATCACCGGCCATATAATCGCGCAGACCGTTGGTAAAGGCTACACCCGGCAGGAACGGCATCAGCGCACCTACGATGATATTGGTACGCGTACATTCGCCGTCCATCTCACAGCAAAAAATAGCCAAAGCACCGATTGCCGCACCGGAAAGCGCATTTTCCCAAAAGGCACTGGGGCGATAACCACCCATCTGCTTTAACAGCACCATGGATAATCCGCCGGTATAAAGGCCGCGATAAAGTCATGGCTGTTGCCGCCCAGCATTGCCGCAAAGGCTGCCGAGCTGATTGCCGAAGCCATGCAGACACGCCATTTGCCATAGGGCGGAGCCTTGTGACGCAGCTCTTCCAGATATGCCAGCGTTTTTTCATAATTCAGCGGCCAGCGTTTCAGATTATAGGAAAAATCGTTCACCGCACTGATAACGCTCAAATTGGTGCTGCGATAACGGATACGGCTGATAATCGTCGCACCCTCGCTTTCCTCATCGCCTAAAATAATAACCGTCGGCGTAACAAAAACATGAATATCATGATAGCCGTGCGTATGACAGAAGCGGGAAATAGTGTCCTCTACTCTGGAGGTTTCCGCACCGTTTTTCAAAAGTGCCTTGCCCATACCAAGAGCAATATGCAAGGTCTGCTCACGGCTTAAAGGAGCAGCTTCCAGTCCCATTATGCCTCACCGCCTAACAGCTGCGCTACTGCCGCACGGAAGCGGTTGGCACCGCCCATAGACGGATGCGGCACAGCCATACATTCAACGCCGTAACGCGACAGCGTTGTCGCCGCCTTCTGACCGATGGCAACAATTTTCATCCCCGGACGCAGCTCCAGCAGCATCCGCGCGTACTCAATGCCTGCATCAAGCTCGCTCGGTGAGGGCGTACGGTTAGTCAGCAGATTGCCTGCTTTATACGGATGAAACGGAAAAATATTCCAAAGAATAACATCAAAGGACGCAAGGCCATGGCTGTTCAGCGCGTTCCAGACAACAGTATCCGTGGGCTCATTAAAGCCCTTCAGGCGCTGCGTATTGTTCAGCATTGCGCTGCTTTCATCACTCGTGCGACGGTAATCCCATTCGCCCAGCACGCTTTTCGGCTCTACATCGGGATGATGCCCCAGCAAAATACGCTCCGAAGTAATAGCAATACCGCTGAAATGACCGCCCTGATAGCCCAAGGCTTGGCAATAAACAAATAATGTGCATCAGGACGCAGCTCCAGATAACGGCGCAGATTGGCACTGCGGATAACGGGAGCCTGCGGACCTATATCACAGCTTGTATCAAAATCACGCCAGGGATTAAAAACCTGCTCGCTGTGATAGCTTTGTAATTTATCAAGAAAAGTATTAATCTCCATAATTCCCTCCATGCATTATTATACCGCATGAAGGCAAGTCGTAGCAATAAAAATGGATGCGAAGCAAAAGTTCCGCATCCATTTTCTGTACTATGATGATAGCAAATTTTAGAACAGCAGCAGGATCATACCTACAACCAGCGCCAAGGTAATACCCAAAGCATTACGTTTGCAAACCTCCATCGGGTCTACACCGGCAATGCCTGCGCAGATAATAGTAGCACCGGCAATCGGAGAGATAGTACGGCCGAGAGTGCCGCCCAAAGCCGCAATGGAGCCCATGTTCATGGTTTCCAGCCCAAACTGAGCAGCATGCGGAGTAACAGCTTCGTTGAACGCAACGGTTGCAGCGTCGCCGGAACCGGAAATAAGTGCCAGAACAAAAGGACCAAAGGTTGCGGCAATTTTAACAATACCGGTAGAATTCAGCATCCAGTTAATCAGCGCTTTAATCAGTCCCAAAGCATTCAGGCCTGCTACGAAAACGCCAACGGAAATGATGATACCGATGATGTTGGCATAAGCATCGCCCATGCCGTCAAAAAAGCTCTTAGTCAGCTCTACGGGATTTTTACGGGTTACTGCCAAGGACAGGATTGCACCGATAACCATAGCGTGGGGTACGCCCATCTTCAGCGCGGGCACCAGCTTGGTGCTGCCCAAGAGCAGAATAATAACCGGAACCAGCGGCATAACGGCGAAAAGCGAATTAATGCCGAAGTTTTCTTCAACACCTGCTTCGCCTTCCGGCGCAAAGCCCCTGTTTTCCTTCAAAACAACAGCCAGAACGGTCAATACAGCTGCAGCAACGATTACACCGGCTACAGTTGCCAGCATATGATTGGCAATTACATCGGTAATCTGCACGCCTGCCAGCTTAGCGATAACTGCGTTATGTACCAGACCGGGGTTCAGCATACTGCCATAGGTACCGGATTTAACGGCAGCTGCGGCCATTGCCGATGAATGCCTGCAGACATCATAATCGGAATAAAAATTACGCCTACCGCAGCACTGCAGCCTGCAGCACTGGGGATAGCAATATTAACAACAAAGGTTGCCAGCGTAGCACCGGGAATGAGCAAAAAGCCCATTTTTTTCAAAACCTTACCGATAGCGACAACCAAATGCTTGTCGCAGCCTGTATACTTCATGCACCAGGCAAAGCCCATGCAGGAACAAACAGACGTAATCAGACCGGCATTAGTCATACTCTTGGCAAAAGCATCAAGAGAAGCCATTGGCTTGCCGGCAATACAGCACATCAGAATACCAGCGGCAATCAATACCATTCTGGATTCATGTCGTTTCAACAAAAGATAAATTACACCGATAACAACGAGTGCACCTATTATCAGAAACATCTTCATTCCCTCCATAAAATTATTTTTTTGCATTAATATTATATGTGATAGAAATGCTTTTGAAAAGTGTATTATCAATTGTATACATAATACTTGCTTTCTTCAGCTAAGTTTATATAGCAAAAGTATAAATACCGTCCCACATTTCTGCGGAACGGTATTTTTTAATAACTTTATTGATGCCACAAGCCATAATAATGAATAATATAGTTTGTTAAAGCATTCTCATATTCTGTGTCCGGTACAGGCTTATCCATCTGGTCGACCAAATGACGCTCATCCGACCAGTAGAACGCCTTACCGCCAAAGTAGCCTAAGGCATAGGGAATATCCGTAGACTGCAAAAGATTGCGGCCCATAAATTTATCCGGCACATCAATGCCCAACAGATATAAAAGCGTCGGCGCCAGATCAATCTGCGAAGCATATTCATTCGTGCGCAGATTATTGAGCGGCGCTAAGTTCTTCGCCACAAAAATCAGCGGAATCGGCGCAATGCTCTGTTTATCATCAGCCTTGGTAACAAGCTTCGTATACTCGCCGCCGCTGTGCGGATTATGGTCACTCGTAATGATAAACAGCGTTCTGTCATCCATCAGACCACGCTTCTGTGCTTCCTTAAAGAAATGCTCCAGCGTTTTATCAACCCAGTAGACGCCGCGCACTGTAATAAACTGATTGCTGCGCACATTGTCCGGCATTTCGTTCCAGCTGAAGCCGGTGTAAGGATAAGGCTGATGCATATCCAGTGTTTTGGTAACCATCACCAGACGGTCATTCTTTGCTTTGGCTTTTTCCAGCAGCTTCAGTGTTTCCTCATACATTACGTCATTATGGAAGCCCCAGCCGCTGGCACCGGTATAGCCCTGCTTTTCCAAATATTCCTTGGCATAATATTCGTTCATGCCGAACTGCGTCGGATACTCGCGCAGCTCGTTGGCATAATACTGGCTGGAAGCATTCATGAAAACACCGCGCATTCCCGCTGCCTGCACACTGCGGAACAGTGATGGCGTATTTTTACCGGGAAGATCCTTATCCATAATCAGATGTGAACGGAAGGTAGCATTAAGGCCCTGCGTTGTCGGCACGGCAGAGGAATAATACCTGTTCATATGCGGATAACGGATAACAAGACTATTTAAAAATGGGGTAGCTTCTTCGGGAATATCATGGTTATAGTAGTTGATGTAATCACGGTGCATGGATTCCAGAATCAGCAGCACAACTCGGTCATACTGCGGTTTGATTTTGGCAATCTTTGCTTTAGGCTCATCTATACCCATTTCCGTCAGACGTGTTTTTCCTTGGCAGTCAGCTCGCGCTGCTCCACATGCTTGCCGCCGGCAATTTTATCCGTATCGAAAATCGCCTTGCTGACAAAGTTCACGTTAACCGGCACGGAAAGCATATTGCGGTAGTTCATACGCGTCTTTTCGTTCTCTACCTCAGCATACATACCGATAACATTTTCCACGCCGTACATGCCGGCATAGCCAAGCAATCTGTCGGTAAGGTTTAAGCCTAAGGTGAACATGGCCACACAAAGCAACGACCAGGCAAAGTTCGGCTTACGCTTTTGCGGCTTCGGTACATAAAACAGCAGTAAAATAACAACTATGCTGATAACGATACCGGCAATCATCGTATTGCTCATCGTCGCAAAAATACCTTTAACAGCATAGATATTCAAGTTTTGGAAGAGAACGCTCTCCACGTGCATGGAGGTCTGCCAAAAATAGAAGCCGTCAAAAACTATCGCCAGGGCAGAAAATACATACACAGCAAAATAAAGGATTTTCATCCCGATATTAGGCCATTTATGGTAGCACATTGCCATCAGGAGCACAATAAAAATGTTATTGTTAATACCGGCAAGCACAGACAGGCTTGTCTGCAGGCCTTTATCCAGGCTAAGCTGGTTAACCATGAAAAAGGCTTCGCACAGATACAGAATACCGATAACAATAACGGGAAAATAGCGCTGCAATCTGTCCGGCACACGCTTACGCCGGTAATACAGTACATATGCTATCTCTGCCAAAACGCTGTCACGCAATACATGATCAAAAATCTGAAAGCCAAACTCATTCAGCGGAAAGGGGTGCGTTCCGCTGAAGCTTTGCCAGGCAAAAAATCCTTCTACTATGCAGGCCGCGATAATAAAAATCAGCCAGCCCATTTTTCTACTAATCCTATTCACCTTACACCATTTCCTTGCTTACGCCAAAAACTTAATCGGCTCGGACTCCATCTCGATTAAAAGCGGAGCAGTTGTTACAGCATCTCCGTCCAGCTCTGCTGCAAAATTCTCTTCATTGCAGCGTATTTCCATCTTCTTCGCTGCACGGATAATAATATCATTATCCAGCGTCAGCGCCTCCATAGCAATGCAGGCCGCATAACGGATAAAATCGGCGCGCTTATCCCCGGTAAACAGCGCCGCATGTAAAAGAGGTGACGAAAGCGACGCACCGTTAAAGAGGTTGTAACGTCCGGCATAATAACGGCTCTTGCCTACAATAACAGATGTTGCATCATACCACTCGTTTTCATCATCAAAGCGTACCTGAAAGCGGTACCGCCAGTTATTAAACAGAAATTCCTTGCGCATAATCTCTGTTCCCTGCCAAACATAAGCAAGCTTGTTGAGCAGTTTTTTCTCCTTTTCGGTCACCTTGTCTACTACAAGGGAATCAAAGCCTATACCGGCAACCGTCAAAAAGACGTTGCCGTTGGCGCGTCCCAGATAAACAGGCACCTCTATACCTTTGGATACTCGTTTAAACCACTTATGCGGGTCCGCCTTCAGCAGCAGCTCCTTAGCCACCAGATTTACCGTACCGGCAGGAAAAACGCTGATATAAGGCACATACTTGCGATTAGCCAGCTGTTCAATCATCGCTCTGATTGTGCCGTCACCGCCGGCAATTATCACCCAGTCAACCTTTTCCTCAACTATTTCCGCAGCAATCTGCGGTATCTGGTCAAAGAAGCGGATATCTCGCATTTCTGCATTTTTAGGTCCTACTAATTCTTTCACCAGCTTATAGGTTTCATTCACCTTAGCCATCATACTGGCAAAAAGCTGCTTACCGGAATTACGGTTATACAAAAGCACAACCTTTTTAAATTTTTTTACGTCTACATATTCTCCAGGCATATCTAACTCCTAAAAATCCATTTTTTACGTGAGAGATAGTTCCATACAACAACAATACAGCTTGTCAGCACCTTCGACAGCATCGGCTGCCAGTCAAGCAGGCTGACAAAAATATACATCAGCAGCAGGTTAAAGGCCAAGCCTATACAGCTTACCAAAAACACCAGGCTAAGCTCCTTACCGCGTTTGTAACGGCTGCCGCTGTCAAAAACCAGAACATTGCCCAAGAAATAATGATACAGTGTTGCCAGGCAAAAGGATAAGGCTGTTGCCAGCATAGTCAGCAGTGTAAGGCTCAGGCCACTTAAAAGATAGTGGAAGAAAAGGTAGAACAAGGCCCACTCCACCAAGGCCGCCGTGCCGCCGACAAACAGATACAGCAAGAGCTTAATCAGCTCGCTGTCCGTATAGTCAACACCAAATAATATTTTCCTGCGCATAGCGTACTCCAGTCATAGTATAATAGCTTATTATATCATCTTTAAGCGAAGTTTTCAAAGCTTTCCGCTAGAAGATACCGATGGTGACGTATTTATATATTTAGATAATTGTTGAAAAAACATGCACTGCCCGCTCCTTTGTATAGCAGCATGACGCAGTAAAGAGCGTAACCATCATCGAATTCAAAGATGGCAAGCAGGCTTACCGCACAACTGTAAACCCCTGATTCCCCTCTCAATATCGCTATTCCCAATCGATTTGTGGAAAAAAGTGAGGCTATCATATCACTCTAGTGATAGCCTCCACTTTTATTTCAGATATTTCATATATAAAGCTTCTATTTTATCAAAGGAACTTACATCAATCTTGCAGTATAAATCCGACGCACAGCACCGGAAATAATTAGCAGCTCCTTATTGTCTCCTTGCAGCTTTTTAATGGCATCTGAATTTAACTCAAAATCAAGAATAAAGATTGTAAAAATAGAGCGATGCTTTCGCACCGCTCTAAAAAATTAAAAAAACTTATAGAAAATTATTCTTAAAGGCTGTATTTCACCTCTTTATCCAGCACTACACCAGTTTCCGGATTAATATTCATCTCACCACGCAAACCAGAGGCACTGAATTTCACTTCGTATTCATATAATCCATGTTCTCTGTCCAATTTCAGTTCATAAATCGACACGTCACCAACTTCTTTGGCAACAATTGCTTTTACATCATCTTGGGACAAGATTACATTAGCGCTGCCGCCCAACGCTTTTCTTTCCATATTGTATTCTTTGATTTTACCATTTACCTGATATACATCAATTTCATATTTTGTCTGAGTAGCAGTATCAAAAAACTTCACTTCATAATATGGTTGCAGTTTTTGCAGTTCTGCTTCAGTATGCAGGTAAGTACTACCTGTTGGAACTTGCTTTTGCGCAATTGCACGAGCTTCGTCCGCACTAATCAGATTAGCAGCAAATGCTGTAGCAGAAATTGCCAAAACAGTCAGTGCGCCAGTAATAATAGCTGTTAATTTTTTCATGAGATAAACCTCCTTCAATGTGAAAAGTTAAACCATATTTAAAGTATACTAAATTTCTAGGATTTATATTGTGAAGTCTTTGTGACTTCTTTAGAAGCTCCAACGTACGCCAGCGTGAAAATCCCAGTTCTTATTGTTTCAAGGCAAGAATATATAAAACAAGTGCTGCCCCGTTTTTTTAGTATGAGTTGGAAGTTAACATTCACCACTAAACTTCCATTTTCCTCTTGACTTATAGTATAGGATTAAAATATAAGTAACAAATTATAGAAAGAATACAACAAAAAGCCCGACGCTCCTGCAGTACTCGGCTATGACGGCATCAAGCTTTTAGCTGACGCTATCAAACGCGCAGGCTCTGTTGAACCGGCTAAGGTTGCCAAGGCGCTGGCTGAAACAAAATCCTTCAGTGCTGTTACCGGCTCTCTTGGCCTAAACGAAAAGCATGACGCAGTAAAGAGCGTAACCATCATCGAATTCAAAGATGGCAAACAGGCTTACCGCACAACTGTAAAACCATGATTTCCCTCTCATATCGATTCTCCCGGCAGATTCAAAAAAAAGTGAGGCTATCACCCTCTCTAGTGATAGCCTCACTTATTCCTTCTTTAGTTTGAGAGGGTGGGTTTTGTCCCAGCCTCTTTTTTGTTAGAGCGCACCCACAATTTTATGCGGCGTATAAAGCTCTTCGAGATATTTTACGTCCTCATCCTTGAGCCTGATATCCAGAGCCTTCACTGCGTCATCATAATGACTCGCCTTCGTCGCACCGATGAGCGGAGCAGTGACGCCCTTCGCCCACAGCCAAGCTAAAGCAAGCTGCGACATTTTCACGCCGTACTTCTCTGCCAGCTCTGCGACGCGTCCAATAATCGGTAGGTCAGTAACCTCTGTGCTATCATATTTTTCACGTGCTATTTTATCCGTCCTGCTGCGCTCGGAATCGCTGTCCCACTGCATTCTACACAAATGCCCTGCTGCCAATGGGCTATACGGCGCCAGCGCCATACCCCATTCGCGGCACACAGGAATCAGCTCACGCTCATCCTCACGATAGAGCAGATTATAATGATTCTGCATAGAAACGAACTGGTGCCAGCCGTTATCTTTTGCAGCTTGCTGCATTTTCATGAGCTGATAGCCATACATGGCCGAAGCTCCCAATGCACGCACCTTGCCCTTATCCACAAGGCTGCTCAGTGCTTCCATTGTTTCTGCAATCGGCGTGTTGTAATCAAAGCGGTGGATAATATATAAATCAACATAATCCATGCTTAAACGCTTTAGTGAGCCGTCAATTTCACGCTCAATAGCTGCTTTACTCAGGCAGCCCTCGTTGAAATAAACCTTTGTCGCAATGACTACCTTGTCACGGGCAACGCCGCTCGCCTTAATCGCTCTGCCCAAAAACTCCTCGCTCGTACCGTACGCGTAACAGTTAGCGGTATCAAAGAAGTTAATACCTAAGTCCAGCGCGTGCTTAACCACCGCCATAGTCTCGTCCTGATTCAGCGTCCATTCATGAAAATCTGCAAAGCGTTCGCCAAAGCTCATGCAGCCGACGCACACTGGCGAAACCAGTAAATCACTCGTACCTAATTTTTTGTAATCCATTATTATGCTCTCTTTCTTACTTTGCCACTGCAGCCTGTACCTTGAAGTCTGTCTTCTGGCTGCTCAGAGTATCTAAGCCCTCATCTACATGTCCAAGATAAACAAGGTCGCTGCTGAATTTATAATCATGGCAGAAAATACAGATATTACCCCACGGAACATAGATGCACATATCGCCAGCCTTAGGCGCATGTCCCTTCGGCGCACCGCTGACGCTCAGCTTGCTCGGCGGATAGGCGATTTTCTCCGTACTATTAAAATCAGTGAAGCTCAGCTCCGTCGGCAGCATACCTAGCAGTCTTTGCGTCGCTGCATTATCAGCAAGTGTAACAATAACCTTTCTATCTGCCAGCTGCATGGAAAGCTTAGCATCTGCCGTCTGTTCAGTCTTCGGCGCAGAAGCTGCCGTCTGCTGTAGCTGGGCAGATGCAGCCTCTCCATTCGTCGCTGCTGCTTCCTTTTCCCCACAGCCGGAAATCGCCAGTGCCAAAGCCAGCACACCCAAAATAACCATCTTTTTCATGATCTACGTACCCACTTCTACGTTTTTTCTTAAAATATACACCTTAAAGCTGACTGCAAGTCAAGTCAGACTGCTCTAGTCTCATCTAAATTATAATAACCCTACTGCTCACACGTCCAATACCTATAACAACTCGCTCTTCATGCTTTTTTTGCATAGCCAAAGCTTCTGCGCTATAATATTCTCGAAAACTCACTGTCAAGGAGGCATGCAGCATGAATCTTCGTATCCTGAACTATTTTCTCACCGTCGTCCGTGAAAAGAATATTACCAAGGCCGCAGAAATCCTGCACATCACGCAGCCTACTTTAAGCAGGCAGCTCATACAGTTGGAAACAGAGCTGGGCGTCAAGCTTTTCGACCGTGACAAGCATAAATTTGCGCTCACGCCATCAGGGCAGTTCCTCGTTGAACGCGCCCGCGAAATCCTGAATATGGTGGAAAAAACTACGCTCGACATTCAGGAACAGGAACAAAACCTCGCTGGCAGCATTGCTATGGGTGCAGGCGAATACCAGGCCACAGAGGTACTCGCCAAGCTTATCGGCGGTTTTCAAAAGCAGTACGCTGCTGTAAGCTTTGAGCTTTTCACAAGCTCTGCTGACCTTTTGCACGATAAGCTCGACAAAGGCCTTTTAGACGTTGCCATCCTGCAGGCTCCTGTCGATACGATGAACTACGACTACCTGCGCCTGCCCATCAGAGAAACCTGGTGCGTACTCATGCGCAGTGATGCGCCCCTCGCCAGTAAGAACGCCATCACCGCCAGCGATTTACGCGGTCTACCCATCATTTTGCCTACACGCCTACAGGCACGCAGCGAATTTTTCAACTGGCTCAGCGGTGACATTGTCAAGATGCGTTTTATTGGCAACAGTAATCTTTTAGCCAATACTGCCGTCTTTGTTGAGCAGTGCGGTTATTATGGCATAGCCGTCCAAATGCCTCTGTTCGACGAGAAGCGTTTTGCCTATCGCCCACTTACCCCTGCACTGCATAGCGATATTCTACTTGTCTGGCATCGCGACAGACAGCAAAGTCTCGCACTGCAAAAATTTCTTCAGTTCGTAAAATGCTTTTTAAGCATAGAATAAGCCCCCAATATAAGTATTAGACATTATCCCTGCAAGCTATATAATTTTAGGTAGATAACAGAGCGTTATCTGCCTTTTCTTTTTATGTTTTTGCGAGGAGGAACTTACTATGAACCGACGTGATTTTATCAAGGTTGCCGTAGCAGGCTTCGGCACTGTACTTGCCAGCGGTACCGCTATCAATATGCTGAATACAAAGCCTGTACCAGAAACTGCTCCTGTAGCAGAGGCAGCTCCGCAGGCTGCCCATGATTTAGGTCACAGCTTATGATAGCAACAACCGCAAGCTATAATTTTCTTTAGGAGGGCACTTAACTTAGATTCAGCTCCAGAAAATATAATTCTACTATAAGCATTTTCATTCAAGGAGGTTGTCACATGTTTGGTTTAGGTTTACCAGAATTACTTCTCATTCTTGTCATCGGTTTAATTTTCTTCGGTTCAGGCAAGCTGCCGGATATCGGTAAGGCCTTAGGCAAAAGTATGCGTGAGTTCAAGCAGGCCGTAAACGAAGCTGACCCCAGCAAGGAAGCGCTCCCCGCAGCCAAGACAGAAGAACAACATGATGCAGGACAAGCAAAATAATTATCTGCCTGACGAAGCGTCGCTCGATAAGGACATGACGCTCACAGAACATCTGGCGGAGCTGCGCAGCTACCTGCTCAAGGCTCTTGCGGCCTTAGTTATTGGCACTGCTAGCAGCGTCTATTTTTTGCAGGACATCATGGACGTGCTCACAAGCGCTGCGAGGGAGCTGTATTATATGCGCCCTGCCGAAGCCTTCATGATTTATATGAAGGTGGCGCTGCTCAGTGGTCTATTGCTCGCTTCGCCCTTCATGCTTTATGAGTTCTACGCCTTCGCCCGCCCGGCGCTGACATGGCGTGAGCGCAAATTCACGCTTCTCTGCCTTCCGCTCGCGCTCCTGCTCTTTATCGCAGGCATGTTATTTTCTTACAGCTTCGTCTTTCCGCGCGGCCTGGAATTTTTTCTCGGCTTTGCCGCAGGCAAAGTCAATCCGCTTATCTCGATGGAAAGCTATCTGGACTTTCTGCTCATGCTCGTCGTCCCCTTCGGCTTCGCCTTCAACGTGCCTGTGATTCTCACGTTGCTAGCTTATCTGGGCCTCATCAGCTCCAGGCTCTTGATGAAATTCCAGCGCCACGTTATTCTGGTCGCCTTCATCATCGCCGGAGTTATCACGCCCACGCCTGATATTATCACGCAGATTCTGCTCGCCGTGCCGCTGATTCTGCTCTATGAGGTGAGCATTGTCATTATCCGCTATCTGCTTAACCGCTAAGCCTATAGCAGACATAAGCTATAGTTTTCTAACACAAGCTTGTTGACTTAGAGTTATCTCTAAGTATTACACTAACAAAGGAGCAATCACCAATGCAGAATCTTGCTTATAACCTACGGCGCGTCGCTGGTTATCTTCTGGGCTTTGTGCTATTTTACGAGCCCTTCATGCTGTTCAACCAGCTTGCGAGCACCTTCTTCGCCGATACAAGCTTCAGCTCTATACACGTGCCCTGCGCCCGCATTCCACTGGCAAGCATCGTCACCGGCGAATGGCAGTACTCTAGCCCTATTTCGCTTTTCTTCTGCCTGCTGCTGGCTGTAAGCTCGCTGTGGTTCGGACCGCTGTTCTGCGGCAGGCTCTGTCCTGCTGGCGCCTTCAGCGAATTTTTAGGCAGCCTGCTGCCGGATAAATATAAAATTGACTGGCCAACACTCGTGCCTATTCTGCCACTGCGCTACGGCTTTTTTGTCGGGTTTCTCTTTTCTATCTGGCTTGGCTTCGGCCTGCCCTGCATCTACTGTAATTACTATTCCCTGGAAATTTTCGTCAACCTGTTTATCACAGGGCATCTGCTCAATAGCCTTGCGTCCCTCATTGCCACCTTCTTTCTGGCAAACATATTCTTAGGCTTATCCACCAAAGGCGGCCGCGGCTATTGTTTGTTGCTCTGCCCTGTTGGTACATATAATTCTTTCTTCCACCTTTTAGGACGCTTCGTTCCTGGTGCCTTCAATATGCAGGTGCGCAAAGCAGCCTGCGTTGGCTGCACAAAATGTGAGCAGAACTGCCCTATGCGTGCCATTACTATGGTTGAGCGCAAGGCGCAAATTAAACGCAGCCTCTGCATCGTCTGCGGCAAATGCGCCAATAACTGTCCTAAAAAGGCCATCTGCTATCAAAGCAATCTGGGAAAGGAGACGGATGAGCATGTCAAAACAAACTAATAAAACACTTCCAAGCGACAAGCTTAGCAGCCTTGCTCTTAGTGGCAGCGCTGCTGCTGCCATCCTCCTGCCCCAGGCTATTACAAAAGCAGTACCGCAGCTCTTCACCAGGGTTGCACCATATACAGCGCAGGCTCTGCCTTACTGCACGGGCGTCTGCGGCAGCTGCGGTGCAAGCTGCGTCGGCAGCGTTGCCGTCATTGCTTTTTTATCACTCTTAGCTAAATCCAGGCATCAGCAAATTAAAAGCGCTAGGCTGTAAACTATGTACATCACAAGGAGGTCTGCCCATGAAACGTCGTGACTTTTTAAAAAAATCTGCTTTCGCTATGCTCGGCTTCGCCGCCCTCACTATGGGCTGCGGCGCTGACAAATCCGCCAAAGCCGACGCACCTCAGTCTGAGGTAAAACAATCTACAAACGAAGGAGCATCTCAAGCAATGAATAATAATGGTTCAAAAATTCTCGTAGCCTATTTTTCCTGGAGCGGTAACACCAAGGCTGTTGCCGAAGAAATTCATAAACAGGTTGGCGGCGACATCGTAGAAATCGTTCCTGAAACTCCGTATTCCGAAACCTACAGCGTAACTGTCGCTAAAGCTAAGGCTGAGCAGGCAAGCAATGCCCGCCCTGCCATCAGCACAAAAATCGCTGACTTTGATAAATATGACACCATCTACCTCGGCTATCCGAACTGGTGGGGCAGCATGCCGATGCCCGTCGCAACCTTCATCGACACCTACAAAATGAGCGGTAAAAAGGTTGCGCCGTTCTTCACCCACGGCGGCGGCGGTGTGCAACGCTGCATGAGCGACCTCGAAGCAAGAGCAGCTGGCGCTAAATTCACCGATTATCTGTGCCTGTCCGGTAGCAGCGCAAAATCTGCTCAAGGCGAAATTTCTACTTGGGTTAAGAAAACCCAAAACTAAGCATCAGCAGCATCGAAAGGAAGTACACATATGTCTAACGAAAAATTTGCAACTGTCTTTCCCACAGGCGCTAAAAACGACGCCTACGCCCAATATTTTGTTGGCCAGAGCTATCTCAACATGCTCTCTCTCGACCAGGTTGTCATCGCTAACGTAACCTTTGAACCCGGCTGCCGCAATAATTGGCATATTCACCACGCAGACAAAGGCGGCGGCCAGATTCTGCTCGTCACCGGCGGTCGCGGCTACTACCAGGAATGGGACAAGCCTGCTCGCGAGCTGCACCCCGGTGATGTAGTCAACATCCCCGCAGGCGTTAAGCACTGGCACGGCGCAGCTCCGACCAGCTGGTTCGCGCACCTCGCCATCGAGGTTCCGGGCGAAAACACCAAAAGCGAATGGTGTGAGCCTGTCGACGCAGAAGAGTATAATAAGCTGAAATAAAAATAAGCTTTCGCACGAAATTACCGTTGAAAATTCTTCGTTGCGTGGCGATATATAATCGTTCCACATATAAAATTCTTCTGTATCTATGAGGATAACCATCATGAAGAAAATCTGTCACCATTTACTCATCGCCCTCATCTCATGCTCATTACTTTCAGGAGGCACCACCGCTATGGCACAAACACGTGAAGCAGCAGCAAATACTGCTGCTCAAAGCTTATTCACTAAAAACGATCCTACTGATATTAAAAACGAACCGGAGCTTTCCGTTATAAGCAAAAAGTTTATCTATAACGATATCAATAAACAAATCAGGCTCAGCACCGCCAAACTGGAGCTGCTGACGCTCGTTGTTCTCACTGCCAACAACACACCGGAGGATATTCCTGCCCACGTCGAAGGCGCTCTCAGAGCAGGCGCAACGCCGGAGCAGGTACACGAAAGCATTTTCCATTGCACGCCCTACGTTGGTCTGCCAAAGGTAAAGGCAGCCTTTGAACGCGTTTACCAGGTTATGGAAATGCTCAAACTTAAGCCCTGCGCTCCTGCCGGAACAACTACCGATGAAACACGCTACGAAGCAGGCCTCGCCGTACAGCGTGGCATCTTCGGCGCAGAGAACATTGATAAGATGAACGCGAGCGCCCCTGCTGACCAAAAGCATATTAATGATTACCTCAGCGCCAACTGCTTTGGTGACTACTACACACGCAAGGTGCTCGACGTTAAAGAGCGTGAGCTGATCACATTTACAGCAATCGTTACTCTCGGCGGCTGTGAGCCACAGGCCAAGGCGCACGCCGCTGCCAATATCGCTGTCGGCAATACCCGTCAGGATCTGCTTGACGCCATCACCATCGCCCTGCCCTACATCGGCTATCCGCGCACATTAAATGGACTTAGCTGTGTAAACGCTGTCGCGCCAAGCAAGTAAGCTGCCAAAAACTTATATTACCATTAACACAAACTTCCATTTTCCTCTTGACTTAGAGTATACTTCAGGTATTAAAATATAAGTAACCAAATTATAGGAGGTAGATGAAATTGACACAAGAATTTGCACAAGCCCCTGTAGTAGGCTGCAAAAGAGTTGCTAAAACCGATAATGCAGGCTCTCATGCCAAAGTTTACTTTACCAAACACATTGATGCAGAGCATCTCATCAAATTATACGACTTAATCAACGAAAGCATTTACGGCAAGGTAGCTATCAAACTGCACACAGGCGAAAAGCACGGCCCCAACATTCTGCCGCGCGAGCTGGTCAAGGAGCTGCAGCAGCACATCCCTGACAGCACCATCGTAGAAACCAACACCCTGTATCAGGGCGACCGTTATACAACTGAGGGCCATCTGGAAACACTGAAGGTCAACGGCTGGACCTTCTGCCCCGTTGACATCATGGACGCAGAGGGAACCGTTAATCTGCCTGTACGCCACGGTAAGCACTTTAAAGAGGTTTCCATGGGCAAAAACATCGTCAACTACGATTCAATGCTCGTACTTACTCACTTCAAAGGTCACGCTATGGGCGGCTTCGGCGGCTCCATGAAAAACCTGGCTATCGGCTGCGCAGACGGCCGCATCGGCAAAGCACAGGTTCACGGTGTAGATAAGGATAACCTGCCTGCAGATTGGAACGTATGGCCCGGCAAAGAACTGCTCATGGAAAACATGGCGGAATCCGCTAAGGCTACCATTGATTTCTTCGGCAAGCACATCGTTTACATCAACGTCCTGCGCCGCATGTCCGTTGACTGCGACTGCGCCGGCTTAAGCGCAGCAGAACCGACCATCCCCGATATCGGTATCCTCGCTTCTACCGACATTCTGGCTATCGACCAGGCTTCCGTCGATCTTGTATATGCCAAGGAAAGCAAACATGACCTTGTTGAGCGCATGGAAAGCCGTCACGGCCTGCATCAGCTTACCGCTATGCACGAGCTGAAAATGGGCAATGACAAATATGAACTGATTGAGCTTGATTAACCGTAATTAAAAAGGCTGTCGCACTACGATGATGCGACAGCCTTTTTGCTTATTTAGTTAATTTCACTTCGTCAAACTGCTTGCCATCCGGCAGAAAAGCTTTAAACTCCAAGGTTTTTGCATCAGCATCCATCGTCATATAGTTGGCAGTTTCCGGCTTCGGCGCCGTTGCCGCATCCCACTCAAAATCACCCCACAGCTTAGGATAACGCACATCGCCGGCAACACCTGTCAGAATATAGGTAATACCGCTTCCCTGCGGCGCAGGTGCGAAGTTCTGCAAGGGCACGCGGCGGCGATAGGTATGCAGGTGCGCCGTCAGCACTGCGTCGACCTTATATTTTTCAAACACAGGCATCAGTTGATAGCTGAAATCAAGAAACTGCGTCTTAGTCTGCGCTCTGCCCGACTCCGGACTGAAGCCGTAAATAAAGATATCGCGGTGCATCAAAACAACCTTCCACTGCGCCTTGCTCGCCGCCAAATCCCTTTCCAGCCAAGGCAGCTCGTCTGCCAGCAAATCAGGCTGGAAATTTTTCATCTCCGGGAAATTTGTATCCAGCACGACGAAATGCACCGGACCGTAATCAAAGCTGTAAAACTGATTCGGATATTTTGCCAAGCCGTTTTGCGGTACATTGAACAAATGCGTATAGCTTGAAGGCAGGCATTCCTTCCACTCCAGACTGTACGCCTCATGATTGCCGATAAGCGGTGCCAGCGGCACAGCGTCACTGAACACGCTCACACTATTGAACAACGCGCGCCATTGGCTGGCATCCTGTCCGTTGTCCACCAGATCACCCATATTCACATAAAACGCACTCTGCGGATGACGCTTGTACGCTTCACGTGCCAGCTGCTGCCAGCCGCTGTAATTAGCGCTTTGCGAATCTGGAAAAATTAAGGCAGTAAAGCCTGCGCCGTTTTCCGTCTGCAGCTTGTGCCAACGCCCTTTATTCTGCGCTGTGCTGATGCGATATTCATAAGCACTGCCCGGCACCAGACCGCTAAGACGCGCAGTGTATTGAATAAAGCTGTCCTTGTCCGTAAAGCTGCTGTCCGTTGCCTGCACTGCCTGTATATCCTTGCTTCCCTGCAAGCGATATTCCAGCGTATAAGGCTGCTTCACCTTTGCTTCCCACATAATCGTGCGGCCTGTTTTGTTATCCGATGCGACAATCTGACGCGGATTGGTAATTGCTGCAGCCGTATCACTGCCCTGCACTTCGCTGTCGGCATTTTTAGCGCAGCCGTTTAAGACTGCCGCTACGAAGCACAATATAAAAAGTAAAAGCTTAATTTTCTTGCTCATGCTCTGCTTCCTCTCATGTTACTTTATTTAAGTATAGCATAACACATGGAGTTCAGTCGAAGTCAAGCGCAAAAGAAAACAGCTGCCTTACGCCAAGGCAGCTGCTTAAATTTTTTATTTTAGAAGGTGACAGGCGTGCCATAATAAGCACACAGCAGAACCTCTTTCATCTGTTCCTTATCAATCTGACGCGGGTTCGAACCAGTGCAGGGGTCAAGCACAGCATTCGCCGCGATTGTATCGGCATGCTCCCGCAGCACCTCTTCGCTGACACCATTTTCTTTATATGTCTGCGCAATATCCAGCTTCTTATTCAAAGCCTTAATCGAATCTATAAGAGCGTTCGTCAGCTGCGCATCAGTATTGCCTGTTAAACCCAAATGACGGGCAATTACAGCGTAACGGTCAGCGCACACCTTAGCGTTAAACTCAATAACCGACGGCAGCAGAATCGCGTTACAGCAGCCATGCGGAATATGGAACACAGCGCCTGTCTTATGTGCCAAGCTATGAGCAATACCCAGCAGCGCATTAGAAAAGGCCATGCCTGCCATACACTGTGCAATATGCATCTTTTCACGAGCTGCTTTATCGCCATAATAGCTGGCAACAAGGCTGTCATAAATATCGCTGATTGCCTGCAAGGCCAAAGCATCAGAGAAATTGCTGCGAGCTGTAGCAACATAAGCCTCGATAGCATGCGTCAGCGCATCCATACCTGTATGCGCCGTCAGCTTCTTAGGCATAGTCAGCGGAATATCTGTATCAAGAATTGCGATATCCGGCGTAATCTCAAAATCAGCCAGAGGATATTTAATATCAGTTTTATAATCTGTAATTACAGAGAAGGCTGTTACCTCCGTTGCCGTGCCGCTAGTGGACGGAATAGCTACAAAAATAGCCTTGTTACGCAACACCGGAATAGTAAACGGATCCTTGATGTCTTCAAAGGTTTTTTCCGGATGCTCATAGAAAACCCACATAGCCTTAGCCGCATCAATCGGCGAGCCGCCGCCGATCGCCACAATTACATCAGGCTCAAAGGCACGCATGGCTTCAGCACCACGAAATACAGTTTCAATTGACGGATCAGGCTCTATACCTTCAAACAGCTGCGTCTCTATGCCAATGTTATGCAGCACATCCTCAACCTTTTGCAAAAAACCGCCACGCTTCATAGAACTGCCGCCAGTGAAAATCATTGCTTTTTTATGCCCCTTAAGCATCTTCAGCTCACTGATTGCACCAGCACCATAATAAATGTCACGCGGTAAAGTAAATCTTGCCATAATACGCACCTCCTGCGAAAATAATTGTTAAGAAATAGGCTTCTTATTAATATATTATATCACTTTTATGAGTGTTAGATATTACAAATTTGCAAAATCTACTTTCTTAATTCACAGCTGTAAATAGAAAACAGCAGCTGCAACACCAAAGTGTTTTAGCTGCTGTTTTCGTATATGAAATGAAGATGAGTATGATGAGCTTAATTAAAATTCAAACTCTGCGGAAAGCATGAAGGAGCGAGGGTTGTTGAGCATAAATTTATTGGGTTGACCGGTCTGTGCAATCCAATGGCTGTCATTAGCTACATTATAGCAGGCTGCAATGAATTTCACAGGAACACCATTAATATTCGTTTTGTGGCTTGCAAACAAATCCAAAGTAACGTGAGAAGGAATATCCAAGACTCTTGCAGTCTGACTATGAACAAATTTGCCTGTACCGGTATAGCTCAAGCGACTGGTAAAGCTGGTATCCTCATCAGGCTTGTATTCTAAGCCCCATACACCGCTCCATTTTACGGAACCATGTGTAGGCAATCCTTCAAATCTTTTATCGGTAGTTACTTCCTGTTTAGCATCCAGCCATTCAAAGCCGCCAAAGGTATTCCATTTGTCTGCCAACTTCGCATCAACACTGAAATCAACGCCTTTAAAACGATTCTTGCCATTATTGCTTAACCAATACTTAGTCGGATCAGTAGTACTGTAAGTTTTCAACGTATTAGGCTGTGTCATATCAAAACAAGCAAAGCCGAAAGAAAGATTTTCATTAGGTTTAGCTTTAATACCGAACTCAGTATTTTTCAGCTTTTGTGCATCTAAATACTCATTGGCATTAAGTGCATTACCGCCATCCGGATCAACAAAGCTACCGCGATTTCTTGCAACCGCCTGGGCAGCATAAACAGATAACTTATCTGTCGGCGCATAAGAGATACCGTATGTCGGTGCCCAATTATCATCCTTTATCTGGCTTGTTTTACCAACATAATCACCATGGCGGCGAGCAACCGCACCAACCAAGGTCAGCTTGCCAAGCTCGATTTTATCCATGATATTCAAGGTTACGTCAGTTTCTTCATGGTTCAGATTCTTCTTCAATTTATCAGATTCATCAGCTCCAAGAAGTCCCGGCTTAAAAATAAGTCCTGTGTAAATATTGCCGGTAGTACCTAAATCCTTTCTGTTCTTACCGGTTTTGTAATATTTACGGTGAGAGCGGTCGACAGAAACAGCAACATTATGCTTTGCCATGCCAGTCATGAAATCGCCTTTTAAACCAGTCTGTAAATACTGGTTTTGGATATAAATATGGTCAGACCATGGATATGCACCAGAACCCATAACATTACCATTTTCATCAATCATAAATTCGGAATTGTAAATAAAACGACGTACTACAGATTGATTCATACCGGCGTTAACAAACCAATTGACATGCTCATCAAGCTTTTTCTGATGGTTCAAAGTAACAATATAACCATTGGTATCCTGATGCATCAGATCCGGATCATCAAAGCTCTTGTTGGCATCGGGAGCATCAGGGAATTTTGTAGCTGAGCTATGTAATGCAAAACGACGCTCTGTGCCCATAAGCTTCTGGTCATAATAGCCGCCGAAGAGGTTACTTTTTGTCGTTTCGCCTTCATAGCTAATGTTGGCAAATAAGTTTTTCTTTCTCTGTCCTGCGCCTGAAATAGCCAAACCGCCATCATCGTATTGTCCATAAATCCTCACACCAACATTGCGATCCTTGCCAAAGCGTTGACTTACATCAATATATTCACCGTAATCACCATGACCGCCAAAGGTCTGAGTATATTTGATGAAATCATTCTCGCCTGCACGTTTGGTGTTCAAATAAATAGCACCCGGAGTTGCACCTGAAATTCCGCCGGCCTGGAAGGACTGCGTTGAACCGTTCAATGTAGCGGCAGGTCCGATCATGGCATCAATACTGCCAACGGTATTTGTGATCGGACCGGTAGCCATAATGAAAAAGCCGGGAATATTATTTACTAAATATGCAGAAGCATTTGTCGCAATACCACGGATAGAAAAGTCTGTTTTAATCGGAGAAGTACCTGTGCGAATTGCAGGCACGTTGGAAAGAACAGTATCTAAATCCTGATTAGGCATGGCCATCTTACTTACAGTATCCTCAGTAATACTCTGGACAGTAAACGGTGCCTTAATAACCTCTGTTTCACCTAAAAGACCTACTCTGGAGGAATCGTTGTTAAAACCACCCGGCAAAGGAGTTTTGTGGTTACGGGAGCTTTCAACAACCATCTCATCCAGATTGAAGGTTTCAATGGTTTCTGCGCTTACAGGAGCAGCACTCACGCCAAGAATAAGTGAGCACATGATGCTGCTTAAAAGCAAATTGTTTTTCTTCGACATTCTGATACACCTCTTAATCATCAACTTTATAAAATTTATATGTGAGAGTGAAACAATAAGCTAGTAGGGAACACAAATAGTTCTTTGCTGCTCTGGCAAATACAACAGCTTTATTTTCAGCTTATAAATCTCCTCTAACGCTGACTCTGTTAATACATCACGCACATCGCCAACCTTAAGTCCGTCGGGCTTTAAAATCGCCGTCTTGCTGCCCAGATAAAAAGCCTGGTCAGGCATATGCGTTGTTAAAATAACAGCTATTCCTTTTTGTGACAGCTTCTGTACCATTTGCAGTACGCGGAACTGATTACCGTAATCAAGATGATTTGTCGGTTCATCCATAATAACCAGCTGCGGCTGCTGCACAATAGCACGGGCAATAACAGCCTGTCGTTGCTGTCCGCCGCTCAAAGTATTGAAGGAACGGTTGCGCAAATGATAAATACCTAAATCAGTCAATACCTCATCAGTCAACTCGTAATCCTTTTGTTTAGGCTTGGTAAAAACGCCAAGATGCGGCGCTCTTCCCATAACAACATAATCCCGCACCAGAAATGAGTAAGCTGTATTTTGTACCTGGGGCACATAACCGATCTGTGCAGTAAACTCTTTCTGATTTTCATAAGGCGTATATTCATCACCTTCGTCCGTAATAAGACGTACACTGCCACCGGCTAAGGGCTTAAAAAAACCTATCAAGGTACGTAAAAGAGTTGTTTTACCAATACCGTTACTGCCTAGAATCGTCATAACTTCACCCTTGTTAAGCGTAAAGCTTACGTTCTGCCATAAAGGTGACTGCTCATTATAGGCAAATGCTAAATTATTTACAATTAACTTCATGATAACGCCAACCTTTGTCTTAACAAGAGATAGAAATAAAACGGAGCACCAATCAGACCGGTAAGAATACTTAAGGGAATCTCCGCACTCATCGACGCACGTGAAATCGTATCAACAGCCAACAGGAAAAATGCTCCCAGAACAATCGCTAACGGCAGCAGACGCTGGTTATTGGGCCCGACAAGCATTCTGGAAAAATGCGGAATAACAAGACCAACCCAACCGATGGTACCGCTAATGCAAACCGAGCAGGCCGTCAGAACAGTCGCACACAGAATAATAGCGTAACGCAGCCAGCCGGCGTCACGTCCCAGCATATGTACCTCTTCATCGGAAAGCGTCAGGATATTCATACGCCAGCGAATCACGAGCATAAATAAAAGACAAATTACAATAGGTATTCCGCTGGAAAAAATATTATCCCAAGTTACGCTAACCAAAGAGCCAAGCTGCCAATAAGTGATTTCCGGCAGCTGTGTTTCGCTGTCTGCAAGGTACTTTATAATACCTAATAATGCATTCATCAGACCGGAAACAATAAGGCCGGACAAAACAAGCATAACTATCGAATTTTTACCGATAATACGCGGAATAATAACAGCGCAGCCAACTGCAAGCATACCACCCACAAAGGCTCCCATCTGGACAAAGGTGCTTCCTAAGCCCAACAATATGCAAAGCGACGCACCAACACAGGCACCGGAGGATACACCCAGCATATCCGGCGCTACAAGCAGATTTTTAAAAACACTCTGATAAGCAGCGCCGGAAAGTGACAACGCCGCACCAATCAAAATTGCTGCCAGTACACGCGGCAGACGCAACGTATAGATAACGCTCGCTGCCTGGTCGCTCCAGCTTTGCTCTACCGGCACAACATAAGAACACAGGATTTTAAAGACATCCATCGGCGCAATATGAAGACGTCCCATTCCCAAGCTCACTACTACCATCAAAAACAGTAATATGCAAAATACAAGCATAATTACCGCATAATTTGCTTTACTTGCTTCTATCTGCATCAGAATAACGGCTTACTGTTTTTATTAGCTTCATCAGCAAAAATTTGCGCCATATCTGCTTCTGAAATATTGTAGTGCATAAATTCCTCATAGAATTTTTTTGCATCTGCACGCACATCCAGCTCCTTGAATAATTCCGGCTGCAGCACATGCGCCAGCCATTCCATCATGAGCGGTGTTTCTACACCTGGAGCATCCCAGCGGTAAATGCCCATAGGCACCTTATATACTCGCTTCTGCTGTACAGCTTTAACCGTACTCCAGTCCTGACCGGGAATTTTATTATCATACAAATCGTCAGGCACAAATTTATCAAAGTTACTCAGCAAAATAATATCCGGATTAAGCTTATATACCTCTTCCATAGCGATGGTCTGCTCACTGCCGCCGTTTAAGGCAATCTGTTCATAGGGGTTTTCTCCCCCGCCAATACGAATAGCCTCATGCATGAAGTTATCATTACCCTGCAAGCGCAGTTTAGCATTACGCAGGAACAAAACAGTTGGCTTATCGGTCTTTTCCCAAGCTTTTTTCGCAATAATTTTTTTATTAGTTGTATCGTAATATTCGTTAATTTTTGCAGCTCGTTCTTCTTTTCCTAAAAGCTTGCCAATAATTAAAAAGCTTTTCTTCAGATTTTCTACTGTATCATTGTAAATCAGCAATGTCGGAATCCCGACCTTGGTCAGCTTTTCCGCATCCTTATCCTGATATTGCCACAAAATAGCAGTATCAATACCTGCTTGGGCTGCACTTTCAATGTTAACAGAAAAATTCTGCGCAATAATTTTAGTATCTAATTGCGCGAAATGCTTATCCTTTGTTTCCAAAAACTTACCTTTGTAAGCTGACATCGCGCCGCCATGAATTGCCGCCAAGCGCTCAGAACTGCCATCGATAGCATAAATAACACTAGCCCAAGGAATAGGCACAACAGCAATACGCTTCACATCCTGCGGTAGCTTACTTCTCTGCCCTTCAAATCCGTAACTATTTTCGTTACCTGCTTGGTATCTGGTTTTTTATCGGCATTATTACCGCAGCCTGCTAATGTTCCCACCAAAGCTAATGCTGCCAGCGCAGCAGCAGTCAATTTTTTCCAGTTTTTCATAGAAAAGCTCCTTTCACTTCACTCAACCTCATACTCAAATTTTATTTTACCAGTAGCTTAAGCTGCTCAGCTATATTCTTGCCTAAAGCACCACTGCCGGCAGTGCAAGCACTGCGGCCGGAAATAACACCCCATGGCAATGGTATATGCTTTTTTATTTCTGCTCCGACAGAGCTCATGATATCCGCTAACAACGTATCGGCAAATACAATATCTGCATCCTCCCACAAATCCTGTAAGGCGGTTAAGCTATCTACAATAATCAGCCATTTATCGGCACCGGGAGCTTTACGGTATAAATTGCGGCTGGCGACGCCGGTACACAGCGTAGCCAACTGTACATGATGAAAGCCTTCATGCCATAGTGCATGTGCCAATCCCATCGTCTGCATAGGATCACCTATAAATAACAGCTTGCGTTTATCAGTTTCCTGTATGCTGTAGTTATGAATGCATAACCGGCGTATCTCATTATTTTCTGAGTTGCACAGCTCCTGCACATTTTTCCGCCACATCTTCATAGCATGTTCTCCTACAGGACATGATAGCAGCAGCGGTACAGCATATTTTTCGTTCAGCACATGCGCAACCGCTATACCGGCAGTTGATACAACCCAACATAAAGCAGGTCTGCCACCCGCCGTTTCACCAACAAAGCGCGGCTCATAGCCTAAACTTCTAATATAGGCAAAGCATTCTGCATACTGCTTTCTTTCACCACAGAGGAGAGGACTATATCCTAGAACAAGTATCTCACGAGCAGGCTTTATATACAGCTCCTGCTCTTCCTCCACTAAAAGCTCCTGCGCACAGCTTACGCCATATACAGCATCATTAAAACCGTCCATATCAAAGCTTCGTATTTTCAAATTATTTTCCATTGAATTTGCCACCCAATTGCCGTCAAAGCCAATAAAAGCTGCTACTGCAGAGCTGATAAGATTCAACGATTTATATTTTCCGTCTGACATCAGTTCACTGCACTGCTTAACACAATTATCTTCTATAACCATAAATAAAATCCTGCTTTTTTGTTTCCAGAACATATACTCCCTGCGTTTGCTCCAGTAAATCGCCATCGCGCAGACAAGCCCGGCAGCCGCTGGGCGCTACCAAGACCTTTGCCTCATTTGCAGGCAAAGTATCTATAACCCCGGCAACATCCGTAGCTAAAGGCGGCAGCTGATACAGGTTATGACTTATGCAACCATTTTTCTCCGGCAGTTCAGCCATAAACTCGTAGACAGGCTTAAAATGCCTTATGTCCATCTTTCCCAAAGGCCCACGAAAGAAGTAGCGTACCATAACACCGGTTGCTTCAGAAAGACTGCTCTCCAGATAATCAAAATCAAGTCTTGTCAAGATATCCAGACAGTTCAAATACAGTACCACAACCTTTACACCATGCACCGCTGCGGCCCGTTTTATAACGCGCGTAATTTTTTCTTCGGCAGTTCCCATAGTATAATCATCATCTGTTGTATGGCAAAGCATAAGCTGCTGCAGTTTGCCCTGCTCTACGGCACGATAATAAAGCTCCCGCAAGCATGGACCGGAACCGGCAGCAACTAACATTACATCCTTTCGCTGCCACAAAACATCAGAGGGAGGTTTTGGCATATTAAGCTCCATAGTCTTGATTGGCTTCATTGCTTTCACTTCTTTCGTGCTATTTTCTATTAACATTCTATCACATTTGTGTTGTTAATAATAATCGATGTTACTAAAGCCTTGATTCAATTATATTGAATCAAGGCTCTGTTTCTTCAAAAAAATTAAAATGTCAATCTTCCAAGCTTTTGTATTGCTCCAACAGCTGAAAAAATAATTTCAAGGGCGGACTCAGCCATTTATCTTTACGATAGGCATATACCGCATGAATCGGCTCAAACTTTTTATCTATAGGAATTTCCGCCAACACATCTTTATCCAATTCCTCTTGAATGGTAAACTTGGGCAAAAAGCAGATACCCATATCATTCTTCACTAAATTTTTTATCGTCTGCGTACCGCGAATTTCAATTGTCGGACCCATAGTAAAATTTTTGCTTTTAATATATTCATCGAATCTTTTACGCACCCTGCCTGCTGCCGGCTGGCAAATACGTGCCAACGAGCTGAAATCCTGATTAGGCGTAATAAAATCGCTGTACAGCTTTTTTATTTTGGGCGAAGCAAACATCACGAAATCAAAATCTTTATATGGTACAACCTTTATCGTAGAATCATCTACAAGCAAATCATAAAAAATACCAATATCAGTTTTATTTTCTCTTATGGCCCTATACACCGAGGTACTGGTCATAGAGTCAAGGTAAATGTGCACACGCGGCGCCTGCTTACGAAATTCGCGCAAAATCTTCGGCAGATGGAAGCACAAAAGCGATTCCGGCGCAGCAATACGTATATCTCCCTGGCACTCTTCAATAACACTGCGAAAGCTTTTCATATTATTTACAGACTGCAGCACATTTTCTACGTAAGGCACCAGTTCCTGTCCTGCCTTAGTCAAAACCATATGCCTGCCAGCTTTTTCAAAAAGCTGCACACCAAGCTCCTTCTCCAGCTGACTAACATGAAACGTAATCGTTGACTGCGTATAGCATAATTTTTCCGCTGCTTTATTAAAGCCCCCGGCTTCTACAATAGTGTGAAAGGTATTAATATAACGTAAATCCATACTTCCTCCAAAACGATACCAGTGCTCATCAAAAAATTTATAGCAACAAGCTATTTATTGCGTTATTTATATTATACAGTCTTTCCTCATATATAACAATAAGCAGCTGCCTTTAGGCGAAACACTTCACCTAAAGGCAGCTGCTTATTTTTGTCTTACTTTAATATATCACTGTTTCCCCGTCTTCCGGAATCACATAATTATCAACACCACGACGTACAAGCACACCCCGCATTTGGCTACGTGTAATCGAAGCATGAGCAACATTATCGAAATGTGTCAGATACAGCTTTGCTTCCGGCAATGTCTGATGTACGCAATCCACATCTTCATCATTCATTATCAGCCTGCCATAATCACGCAGCTCTGCAGCGCAGGCATTAAGCATAATTACTTCCGGCTGATAATTTACCAAAGTTTTACGCACGCCATCAAACCAAATCGTATCTCCGGCAACGTATAGAACCTTTTCCTGCTCTGCTTTAAATACTACACCACAAGCATCAGACGATGGCTTTATCGTGCCATGCAAAGCTGGTGTTTTATATAAGGTTATATCTGCAAACTTAACCCCATCATTTTTCAGGATGCGTACATCCTGAAAACCTGAAGCTTTTAAAGCCTGCGCATCATCTTCATTTTGCACAAAAATTGGCTTATTATGCTCCAAAACATCACCAAAAGTGCCCTTCTGCATATTGATATCTATATGATCAGGGTGTATATGCGTTATAATATAAGCGTCAACTCCACTTAAAATGCTTTCTACCGTTTCCGGCAAAGCAAAAAGCGGCATTGGTATTTTCGCCTTTACCGGGTCAACAGCCATGTAAGGATTTCCCGGCATACTATCGAAACAACCTAAACCATATTGCTCCACAAGCCAAGGATCTAAAAGAAATGTTTTGCCACCATAAAATATTTTATTCGTCGCACTGCGAATTTGCTTGATTTTCATTTTGTTCCTCCTATAAGTTTTTATTCCATTATAGACGTAGATTCACTGCAGCAAAAGAAAAAACTTAGTTCTTTACCGCAACCAATAAGTTGCGGTAAAATAAGATTGAGGTGAAAAAGCAATGCAGCCAAAGCAATTACAATATTTTATCACAGCCTATGCAACAAAAAATATCCAACGAGCAGCAGAAAAGCTTTTCGTGTCTCGCCAAGGAATAAGTAAAACAATTCGTGAGCTGGAACAAGAATTAGGCGCAGACTTATTCTTACGCTCATCCAAAGGCTTAGAGCCAACGGATTTTGCCGAAGCATTATTCCCCCATGCCAAAAAGCTGCTCGATGAATATAACTACATAACAGGCCTGAACACCTTGGCAAAGCAAAAAGAAAATGTTATCACCATCTACGCGCTTGATAACATCGTAAAATATTTAACAGCAGAATTTTTCTTTGACTTTCGCAAATTATATCCGAATATTATTCTCAGCATTATCGAAAGCACCGACGAGGCCGCTCTCAACGCCTTGCTTGCCCGCAATGCAGATTTCGCTATTACTACAGATCCGTTGGACAACACAAATTTTACACTTACACCCATATTTTATACGCATTATTGCATAGCACTTTCTGCTGACCACCCTTTAGCTGCTAAAGAAAGACTCAGCTACCAGGATCTTCATAATCAAAAAATTATCAGTAAAGGACGATCCTTCCGTTGTTTTCGCGACAATATGGAAAAATATATTCTTGGTAATGGTCTGAATGTAGATATTTTTGCGGAAATCACCGATATTGACGTTGCTCTGGATTTAGTAAAGGAATGCAACGCAATCTATCTGGGCTATGACTACATTGCTGCAATGCAAAGACATCCTGATATCAGATGGAAGATGCTCGATGCTGAAGTAAGCGGTCAGAACATGTATATTGCAAGTCTGAAAAACACTCTGCCGCGCAAGGTGTGCCGTGATTTGCAAAATTTTTTATTGGCATGGCTGCCCATACACAACAAAGATAAAATTATTTTGTAACCTCATTTCAATAAAGACGAGCTTGCTGCAGCTTTCCGGCACCACGTTTTTCTTCATCAGGCCTTCAGCTATTACCTGCAAAATACGTTTATTTTTACTTTGCGCCGAATCTACCATCGGCGTAAAACCTCCTAGCATAAATATTCTCCTTCACAGAAATATAGTTTATTATACTTTTTCATGCAAGAAATCCTAATTGGTCAAAAGATTTCTATCTGCAATTACAGTATTTTTATCATAAACTATAATATGACTTATTGCTTAAAAAATAAAATAGTAAAAAGCTTACAGAGGTACTGTTTTTCAATGCTGTTTTTGCTATAATATAGAGTGAAGCTATCGCATGCTGTTATTTTAAACAAGGTATCATAAGGAGGAGACCATATGAGCTTAAAAATAATTACTAAGCGTTGCAAAGGCTGTGGTATTTGTGCGGCCTTCTGCCCGAAAAAAGTTCTGGCAGTCAGCGAAGTCGGCAAAGTCGAAGCCGTCGCTGAAGAAAATTGCATCAAATGCGGACAATGCGAAATGCGTTGCCCCGACTATGCTATCTTTGTAGATAAATAAAAAGGAGTGAGGTAACCCATGTCAAGAATCCTGCTGTTACAAGGTAACCAAGCGGTTGTTGAGGGTGCGATAGCTGCCGGTGTAAAATTTTACGGCGGTTATCCGATCACCCCTTCTACCGAAATTGCTGAACAATTAGCTCTGCGTCTGCCGCAGGTTGGCGGTAAATTTATGCAGACTGAAGACGAAATCGCCGGTCTCGGCACTGTTATCGGTGCATCTATGGCCGGTAAAAAAGCTATGACCGCAACCAGCGGCCCAGGCTTCTCCCTGAAACAGGAAATGCTCGGCCTCGCCTGCAGCGCCGAAATCCCCTGCGTTATCGTTAACGTACAACGTGTAGGCCCCGCAACCGGCCAACCGACCTCCCCCGCACAGGGCGAGGTTATGCAAACCCGTTGGGGCACCCACGGCGACCACTGGCTGATTACCGTTTCTCCGTCCAGTGTTCCCGAATGCTTTGACCTGACTTTGCGTGCAGTAGCATTGAGCGAAAAATATCGTTGCCCGGTTATTCTCCTGATGGACGAGGTTATCGGCCATATGCGCGAGAAAATCGAGCTTCCCGACAACTATGATGAAATTCCGCAGGCAGAACGCAAGCGCCCGACCTGCGCACCCGAAGATTATCTGGCTTACGGCTGCGAGGAAGGCTCCAAGGTTCCTGCTATGGCAGACTTCGGCAGCGGTTACCGCTGGCACGTATCCGGTCTGGTACATGACGAAACCGGTTTCCCGAAAGGCACCGGCGAAGCAACCCGCACCTCTCAGGATCGTCTGCGCACTAAATTAGAAGATAACTTAGACGACATCGTACAAGTAGAAAACTATCGTATGGAAGATGCCGAATTTGCTGTTGTAGCCTTCGGCGGCGCTGCCCGCACTGCTTATGAAGCAGTTGACATGGCACGCAAGGAGGGCCTGAAGGTTGGCTTCGTCCGCCCGATTACCATCTGGCCGTTTGCTGAAAAGCAAATGCAGGAGCTGGCAGACAAGGTTAAAGGCATCCTCGTACACGAGCTGAACTGCGGCCAGTACGTTCTGGAAGTTGAACGTGCGGTAGCAGGCAAGGTTCCTGTAAGCCTGTACGCTAAATACGATAACGAATCTGCTACTCCGGCCGAACTGTTAGCTGAAATCAAAAAGGCTATGGCCTAACGGATGAGAGGAGAAAAAACGATGAGTGAAATGGAAAATTTAATCAATAAATATTTCCGCCCGGGCCGTCTGCCTCACATCTGGTGCCCCGGCTGCGGCAACGGCGTTATCACCGGCGCCATTGTAAAAGCAATTGATAAGCAAGGTCTGGAAAAAGACGACGTTGCGGTAATCAGCGGCATCGGCTGCTCCAGCCGTTCCTCCGGTTATCTGGACTTCAACACCGCCAACACTCTGCACGGCCGTGCTCTGCCGATTGCTACCGGTGTAAAAATGGCTAACCCTGCACTGAATGTTATCGTTTGCAGTGGTGACGGTGACTGCACCGCTATCGGCGGCAACCACTTGATTCATGCAGCACGCCGCAATATTGATTTGACTCTGGTTGTTTTTAACAACAGCATTTACGGCATGACCGGCGGTCAATATTCTCCGATGACGCCGATTCATTCCAAAGCAACCACCGCTCCGTATTACACTGTTGAACCGAGCTTCAATCTGCTCGATCTGGCAAAAGCTGCCGGTGCAACCTATGTAGCACGCGCAACCACCTACCATGTTCCCGTACTGGTTGATGTTATCGCTAAAGGCATTGCTCACAAAGGCTTCTCTATCATCGAAGCAGTAAGCGCTTGCCCGATTTCCTTCGGCCGTCAGAACAAGATGGGCGGACCTGCTCAGATGATGGCTTGGCAGCGTGACCATGGCGTTATGAAGGCTGTTTGGGACCGCATGGATGAAGAGAAAAAGGCAGAAGCAATTGCTGCCGGCAAATTCCCCATCGGCGTACTCTACGAAAACAATGACGTTATGGAATACACCAAGGCATATGACCAAATTATTCAACGTGCACAGGAGGGTAAATAATTATGAGACATAGCTTTCGTTTCTCCGGTACCGGTGGTCAGGGCCTGATCACTGCTGGTATTATTTTAGCCGAAGCTGCCCTCTTAGACGACAAGCTGGCTGTACAATCCCAATCCTACGGCCCGGAAGCCCGCGGCGGTGCGTCGAAGTCCGAAGTCATCATCGATGACAAGCCCATCTTTCATCCGCATGTCATCGTGCCGGATCTCGTGCTCGCATGACGCAGAAAGCGGCGGACAAGTACTATAAGGATCTCAATCCCAACGGCCTGCTCGTCCTTGATGAACAGCTCGTGCCAAACGTCCCCGATTTCCCGCATGTCGTGCGCATCCCCATCACGAAGCTCGCCATCGAGGAAGTCGGCAAGCCGCTCTTTGCGAACATCGTGGCGCTCGGCGCCCTCGTGCGGCTGACTGGCCTCGTCTCGTTTGACACCATCAAGCAGGCCGCTGCCCACCCATGCCGCCTCATACCGTCGAGCAGAACATGAAAGCCCTGCAGATCGGCTGGGACGCAGCAGCCAAGGCATAAAAACGTATCTTATATCGATATAAATGAAAAGCTGATTATCATGAATGGCATCTTGTTCATGATAATCAGCTTTTATTTTATTTTGAAGCATCGTTAGCTCAGTTGCAGGATATAATGCATACATAAGACGATGAAACAGACAATGGATAAGCCGAAAGAAAAGATTTCCACGCAGCGAACCGGATAGACGCAATGCAGCGGGATATCCATGACGCGCGGCACGTTGCTGGCGAGCAGGGAGATGGCGATGGAGACATAGAGCAGGATGATTGTCAGGGAGCCGGATGAGGATTCAGCGAAAGCCCGTATCAGGAGATAGAGGGCAAAAGCGATGAAAAAGTAGGCGATTTTATCATTATGGAAGCTCATAGTCTCACGTCCCTTCGTTTGGTATTGGATACGTATTTATTTCGTTGGAAGGGGGCGGAAATCCTGCCACGGGCAGCGGCTTTTCCGTTCTTGTGGATCAGCAGGGCATGGCATGGTAGCGGCGCCAGACGGCGGTGCTCAGCAGGAGCAGGATTATGCCGGAGAGGGCAAAGACCCAGTGCATGCCGAGGTACGTTGCAATCAGGCCGCCGAGCAGTGGACCTGCCATCGAGCCAACCTGCTGGGCGGCAAAGAGCATGCCGAAGATGCGACCTTTGTATGATGGCGGCGTGTTGCTGGCCAGTATGGCATTGATGGCAGGGTGGATGCCGCAGAAGAAGAGGCCGCCGACGAACTGCATGA